>Ga0164296_1000080_pt1 | contig 118568 bp, 98 predicted proteins | sample GEODES057metaG_FD_113533 | JGI IMG/M metagenome (GOLD analysis project Ga0164296, IMG submission 113533) | Dystrophic lake water microbial communities from Trout Bog Lake, Wisconsin, USA - GEODES057 metaG | ecosystem: Environmental > Aquatic > Freshwater > Lake | place: USA: Trout Bog Lake...
TAAGCAGGAGCGGCTCAGCGCGGACGTGAATCGACTCCGTATCTAACCCAGGATGGTTTGCAACATGTGGTCAAAATGGTGGATGAAGTCCCTCGCCGCGCTGCTCGCGGCCGTGGTCGTGGCAATCGTGGCGATCGCATTGATCCCCTTGCAAACCATCGCTTCTCGTTTGCCGCCCAATGTGCGATTGGTGAACCCAGAGGGCAACCTCTGGTCTGGCCACGCCGAGCAACTGAGCGTCAACGGGCTTGGGCTGGGTGCGGTGCAGTGGTCACTCGACCCCCTGCCGCTGCTCTGGGCGGAGCCGACCGTGTCGCTCACGGTGCACTCCGCGATTGGCGCGATTGAGGTGGTGGTCGTTGTCGTCGACGATCACACCTTAGACCTCAATCGCATCCGCACGAACTCCACCTTAAATCCCGCGACCTTGCCCTTGCCGCTGAGCGGCACCGTGGCGCTGGACGTGGATCATCTGAGACTCGTCGACGGCGCGGTGACGGAACTCAACGGCTCGGCGCGTTTGAGTCAATTGGGCGTCGGGCAGCCCGCAACGCTGCTGGGCGACTACGCGTTCACGATGAACACCCAGCACGACACCGCCGTGATTCGCGTGTCGTCGGACCAAGCCGAGCACCCCGCGCAGCTGGAGTTGGTGTTAACGGCAACGCGTCACTACGTTTTAACGGGCGTGTTGGGTGCGGCTCCCACGGGCTCCGTTCCGGCTTGGTTGCAGGCATTGGTTCAACCGGACGGTCAAGGCCGCTGGCGCCTGTCGGTCTCGGGGCAGTACTAAGATACGCTTGCCAAACGCGAGCGCCGATCACGCCGACCGCGGCCCGGCGCCCGGTGACACCTCCACCAGGCGTCCCAACACCGGAAAATACAGCGCGGTGGTGATCACACGCGCCGGCTCAATGGCTTGCACCCAACTGGCGTAGCGGGATAATTGCGGCCCATAACGCTCACACTCGGATGCCAAAAAACCCTCCAAATCCCGCCCCTCGTGCGAGCTGGTTTTGAAATCAATGATCCAGCGCACGCCGCGTTCATCGACGAACGAGCGATCGATGCGCAAGGTCTGAATATCGACGTCGGTGGCGCGGATCAACTCCCACTCGTTGTGAACCTCGGTGTGATCCATGGAAAAAATCCACTGCGCTAAGGCGTCGCGTGCAACGCGCTCGAGCACCGCTTGGACGCGCGTCACCGCCTGAACGAGGTTGGCGTCAAACACCCCCAGTTCACTCAGACGGTGTTGGTAATGAGTGGGGTTCAACTCCGCCAAGTCCGCGAGCCCGAGGTCACCGCGACCGACGCGTTCAAAAATCTCATGAATGACAATGCCCACACAACGCGCCGTCGGACTGACCCATTCAAAATCAAACACGCTGGGTCGACTGTGGACGCGCGAGTGGATCTGGTGAGTGGCGTCGGGCAACAGCGATTTGGGGACCAACGGTTGCTTGACCCGCGCAATGTGTCCCGGACTCACGCCGGCGAGGCGATTGGCGACAACGCTCGCCGAAGGCGTCGGATTGATGTTGGCTCGAAAGCACGTTTCCAGGGCGTCCCAGAGCAAGCCCAAGCCGGTATTGGACGCGGGGGCGATCTCGTCGGTGGGCCTAATCTGGTCGGAGTGCGGCCCCTTGGGGTTGGTGGTTCCCAACAGAACCAGTGTGCGTTTGGCGCGCGTGCAGGCGACGTACCACAAGCGCTCGCGCTCCGCGCGCAGGCGTTGGTGCGTAAACTTTTTAATGCTGTTGAGCACTGGGGATTGGGAGCCCCTGCCCTCCAACGGCGCCAACAGACTGTGCCGTTCGCCGCGCGCGTTGACCAACGACTGCCACACCAACCATTGCGATTGTTCGTTGGGTGGTTTTTTACCGAGTCCCACCACAATGACCACATCCCACTCCAAGCCCTTGGCTGCGTGGATCGTCATCAACTGCACTTGGGGGTTGGCTGGTTTGACTTGAGAATACAGTTTGGCCAGGCCACGCTCGAAATCTTCAAGCGAAATGCGACCCGCCTCTTGCCATTGGTGTAGGGCCTGAAAGAATGCGTGGGCATCGGCCAGATCTCCCACGTCGTCCAAAGTGTGCGGCCCCCACAGCGCTTCAAACGCGCGTTCAACGCTCACCGACAGCGACGACGAACCCAGTTCGCGCCGCGCGGCGTGGATGACCGAGGCCACCGGCTGTACGCGGACAAACAGCTGCGGATGAAGGCCTTGCAATTGGGGCGATTCGCACCACTCCATCAGTGGCATCAAGGCCGGCCGGGTGCTCACCACGTGTTCTAATTCCGCCAAGGTCAATCCGCACCAAGGCGCTCGCAACAGCGCCATTCCCGCCACTTCATCGCCGGGTGCAACGATGGATCGCGTCAACGCCAAGCAATCGCCAATCAACGCCCGTTCGGACAAGGGCACCAAATTCACGCCCTCGAATTCGATGTTTAACTCGGTCAGCGCCAGGGCGACGCCGCGCAGGGAATCGCGGGTGGACGCCAAGACCGCAATCTTCAAGCGCTGCGGATGGGCGAGGTGTTTGACAATTTCGGCCGTCGCGTAGGCCCACTCCGCCTGCTGGTTGGGTTGATGAAACCACGCGGTTTCAACCGCTGGCCCCTCTAGGGCGGGGCGTTGGGACAGCGCCTGTCGGTATTGAACCCGCCCGACCACTTCATCGTCCGGTTGCGCCAAAATCGTCTCGAAGTGGCGATTGAACCACTCCACCAAGCGTTGTTGTGAGCGAAAATTTTTGCGCAATTGCAGGGATTGGAAGTGCACGGCCCCCATCGGGTATTTGGCCACCGATAAAAACAACCCCACTTGGGCCTCGCGAAAGCCATAAATCGACTGCATCGGATCCCCGACCAGAAACACCGATCGGCCATCCCCCGGCTCAAAGCCACTCACCAGCAGGTTCAACAACTGCCATTGCGATTGGCTGGTGTCTTGAAACTCATCCACTAAGAGGTGCTTGAGCTTCACATCCAATCGCAATAACAATTCTTCTGGTCGATCCTCCGATCCTAAGGCCGCCACCGCGGCCATGCTGATGTGTTCAAAATCGACCCGCCCTTCGCGGATGAATAATTGCTGGAGCGCTTCTACGGTCAGATTTAAGGTCTTGAGAATCGGAATCAAGTTGGTAAGCGAGTCTGGCGGATAGACTCCCGCTGGAATGATCGCAAGGGTGTTCAACGCGCTCAACAACGCCCCTTTGGAGGCCTCGTTGGCCTCGACGAACTCTTCCAGACAGGCCTTCATGGCCGCGACGACGTCTCGTTCGTTGTGGTAACCCTGTTTGGTCGTAAACGCTCTTCGAAAACCACCGTTTTGACTCAACAACAACGCGACGAACTGATGCCACCGCGGCAGCTGTTCCACCGTAAACTCCAAAGGCTCCTGCCACGAGGGCCGCTCCGTGGAGGGCGCACGAGACCGCTGAATCTCTAAAACGGCGTTGATCAAGCGCAAGGGCACGTGCGTTTTAAGCCGCGCCAGACCATACTCTTGCAAGGTTAACAAACTCTCACACAAACTCGCAAACAACGCCGACGGGTCTTCGGGTCGGTAGCGGTTATACCACTGACTTCGTTTGCCCAACATCAACTCCGAGAGTTCTCGAAAGGTGTTGGCTCGATTGCGAATGAGGCGCATCAACTCCAGCGTGGACGGGTCGAGATTGGGTTCCCTGCGCAAGCGCTCCAATACCGCCAGCGCCGCCTGGTCGTACACCTTAGAGGCATCGTCCACCACGTTCAGCGCCGCACTTTTGGCCGCCAGCGGAATCTGCGCCACCAACTGCCGACAAAAGCCATCGATGGTTTTGATCATCAGCCGCGAGGGATGGTGCAATAAATTCCAGCCCCGCCGCCGGTCGTGTTCAAGGACCTTGAGCGCCAACGCACGCACCGACGCGTGGTAATCGTTCTCCACCGCGGTGGCGTTGGCGGCTTCATTGAGCGCTTCGAGCACTCGATGGCGCATCTCTTGAGCGGCTTTGGTGGTGAAGGTAATCGCTAAAATGTGCTCCGGTTCGTCCACCGTAGGCAACAGATTGAGAATCCGAGCGATCAACAACGACGTTTTTCCTGAGCCCGCGGGCGCCTCCACCACGCAGCTCACCGCCGGGTCAATGGCAAGCGCTCTGGCCTGCTCATCCGTTAACGATTCGCCCAAGCGCTCAGTCATCGCCGTCATCCCCCGCCGGCTCCTCGGTCTCCACGAGCGCTTCGTAGCGCACGCGACACAACAGTTCATAGGCGCAATAATCACACGCCGCTTTAGAGGGCGTGGCGATGGCTTCGCCGGCACGAAACGACGCCACCAGGCGCTCGATTTCGGGTTTGAATAAGGGCAGCAGGGTGTCCAGCGGCTTGGTGCCCTCAACGCCAATGCGTCCGGCCCCCGCGTAGGGCTTCTTTTTGGTGTTCAACACGTTTGGATACACCAAAGCCAACCCGGTGACCGCCGATCCCCAGACGCTGGCGTAGACCGGCAATTGGATGGGCGTTGGCGGGCTCTGGTCCCATTGGGGCGCTTGGTGCTCACCGGATTTATAATCGATCAACACCACCCCGTCGGCATCCGCCACCATCCGATCGATGCGATCAATTTGAAACTGGAAATTCAATCCGCCGAGGTGGACGTCCGATATGGATTTTTCCGTGGCGAGCACTTCAAACGCGTCGCGGCTTTTTTCATACCGCAACAAGCCCAACACGAGGTGCGTGAGTCGCTCGGCTTCCACCTTCACCAACGGGTCGAGTTCAAAGCCCTCCAGCTCAGCGGGCGTCTTTTGGTTGACCCAGTGTTCGACGAGTTGTTCCAGCGCCGGCTCGTCGAGCGCATTTAAACCCGCTTGATCCTTGAGTTGACCCCAAATCTCTTTCAACGCTTCGTGCATCCAAATGCCGCGCAACATGGCGTTGATGCCGTATTCTGGCATCCGCCACTGCTTGGGCTTTAATCGATAATCCACCGCCGCCTTAAACGGACAACTGGCCTGATGATCAATGACCCGAATGCCCCCGCGGATGACCGTGCCCGACTCGATGGGCATTAGGCGAGATTCATGGACATGGACTTTCTCGAGCAGTTCAAGCGATGGAATGGGCTCGATGACGGGGTTCAACGGAGGCAAGGTGCAAAAGTCGCTGGGCTCGGTATACATCGAACGACCATCGGACAGACTGGTCGAATAAACGACTTCGCTCGCGCTGACGCCCCACACCGCTCGCCATTGATCGGCTTCGCGTTTGGCCGCGTTGGCGTTTACGCCGGGACACAAGGAGGCGTTTTTCCACCGCGGCCGAATAAACGGCAACGCGCGTGGCGATTTTGGAAAGGATTCGGCGCGCAAGCCCATCACCCACAGCCCATCGACGGGCACACCGATGTCCGTCCATTGACCGACGATGTGCACCGGCGCATCGGTGGTGCCGGTATCGATGGTGTTCTCGCCAACCAGCTGTTGAAGTTCAACGATCGCTTGGCTGAGCGACAGTTGGCCCATCCAGGGCGCGCTCTGCGCAAATTCCTCCAACTGGCTCTGCAAGGCCTTCGCCGCGTCGTATTCCACGTCGCTGAGCGCGCTTCCCTTCGGCCACCCCACGGTTCGCCACACGTCTAAAAAATCCGTTGCCCACACACTGGCGTCCGCCGTTTTCGCGTGCAGGTTCAGACGCGTTAACGTGCTTAAGAGTCGTAAAAACGACTCACTGAGGGGCAGTTGTTTTTGGAACCACCGCCGCCAATGATCCGCACTGAGTTCCAGCACGGGGACGCTCCACAAATTCATTTCGAGGGCCAACAAGTCCTGGCTTTGTTGGGCATCAAACTTTAAGTATTTGGACTTGAATACGCGCGACAAATCCTCACGGCGAATGCGCGGTTTCAATAGTTGCAACACCGCGAGCGCGTCGGCGACCACCATGGAGTCCGACAACGGCTGCCCGTCCACAAAACGCACCGGCGCGCCCAACCAATCCACTGCGCTGGGGACCGTGCCCAACAAATAACGGCCCACCAGGCGTTCGCGATTGGCGCGATGCTCGCCCAACGACTCATCCAAAATAACGTAGCGGCCCTTCGGGTTTCGCGCGAGCGCCTCGCGCAGCCAGTGAACGGCGCCCAGCCATTCTTGATCGTCGGTCTGCGCGCGGTAATACCGGGCGGTGCCGTTCCGAACCACCCGCGGCAGGGTTTCTTGGGCCACGCCTTGCGCGTCCAGTTGATTCCAAATGGCCTGTTCAAACGGCGTTTTCTCATCAAACCCGTACCACCCCACCAGGGCCTTCACGCGCAAGGGTTGGCCGGCCAACGCGCCGAACACGCGATTCCGATCGACCCAACCGAACTGCTCAATCTCCTGTTCAAAACGCGCGCGCCAGCGCAGGAAGCTGCGCTCATCGACGCTTAAGGTCTCCCGCTCGGTGGGCGGCTCAATGTGATACTCAAACATCAAGCGATCGGCCTGTACCGCCAAGCGCGCCAACGCCTTGGCATCCGCCGCCTCGGGGCTGTCGTCGCTGATGATGCGTTGCCATAAACGCTTCACGCTGGCCGCGCTCATGAGTCGACGGCGATGGGGCTGCGCGTAAAAAGAGGATTCTAAGACGACCGACAACGCGCGAATGGCGGGCGCGGTGCCGATGTCGTGTTGGTGGCGCAACAACCAGGCCTTTTTCAAATAACGCGCTTGATCGGCCGAGAACGTGATGATTTCACCGCCCTGATCCAGAATGCGCCAAAGCCGATCTAATTCCATCCGTCACCACACCGCGTTGTTCGTCTTGCAGTGTACAAAGGTTGATTGCAATTGAAAAGAACAATTGCGGGCCAGTGCCGCGCCACACCGACGTGCTGGTTCGTGAAAACGCTACCCCGCGTGCGCCGTTTGAAATACCAGCATCGGCCACGACTGGACACCGCAGCGTTGCTGCGTGCCCCACACGCGTGGTGGCGCACCAATCCGATGGGAGGCATCGCGTTGGCAAGTGGGTCGATGGCCACTATTCTAAAGTCGACCGACCGTTAACTGTTTCAGCCAGCCATTTGCGCTTAAATTCGGTTTCTACACTACCCTAAATGCCTGAAATTAGCGACAATATCCGCATTGGCGGGCACTGTGGGTGCGCGGATTTGGGGTTAGCCTGGAGAGCAGAATGCGTAGAATAGTGGTGGGTATTAAGCGAGTAATCGACTATAACGTGCGGGTCCGCGTCAAGCCAGATGGCAGTGGCGTGATCACCGACGGCGTTAAAATGAGCGTCAACCCCTTTGACGACATTGCCCTAGAAGAGGCACTGAGAATTAAAGAACGCGGCCAGGCTGACGAAGTGGTGGCGGTGTCCATTGGCCCCGACGACGCGCAAGCGCAATTGCGTACGGCGCTTGCGATGGGCGCGGATCGCGCCCTGTTAATTAAAACCGACCAAACCCTCGAGCCTTTGGCCGTGGCGCGCGTGTTTGAGTCCGTCATTCAAAAAGAGACCCCGTTTCTGGTGCTGTTGGGTAAGCAAGCGATTGACGACGATGCCGCGCAAACGGCGCCGATGGTCGCCGCCCTGTGGGATCGTCCCCAAGCGACGTTCTGCTCCAAATTGGAAATCGATGCGGATCTGAAAACCGCCTCGGTGACGCGCGAAGTGGACGCGGGTTTGGAAACCCTGTCGATCGATCTGCCCGCGGTGGTGTCGGCGGATTTGCGGCTCAACGAGCCACGTTTCGTGAAGTTGCCGGACATCATGAAGGCCAAGAAAAAGCCTCTCGATATCATTGATATCAATAACTTAGGAATTAATATTCAAGCTCAACATACGCTTGTAACCACAGAACCACCCAAGCCACGCGCCAAGGGTGTGGTGGTCTCCGATGTCAAAGAATTGGTTCACGCGCTGCGTCAAAAAGGATTGGTGGCCTAAATGAAAGTACTCGTCATAGCCGAACACGATGGATCCAAGCTGTCGGATGCCACCGCCCGTACCGTCACCTGCGCCAATGCGATCCCTGGAGCCTCGGTCACCGTCGCGGTGTTGGCAGCCGACCCGCAGGCCGTGGCGTCTCAAGCGGCCGCTTTAAACGGCGTCGCGGACGTGCTCACGGTTGCTCACGCCGACCTGTCGCACCCGGTGGCCGCGATCTGGGCCTCCACGGTTGAAACCTTGGCGGCTGGGTTTACGCATTTGCTCATGGGCTCAACGGCCTTGGGCAAAGAGTTGTTGCCGCGGGTGGCCGCGCGCTTGGGCGTTGCCCAAATTTCAGATTGCATGGAAGTCTTGGGTGCGCATCGCTTTAAGCGTCCCACTTACGCCGCCAACGCCTTAGTCACCTTAGATTGTCCAGCGGACAAGCTGGTGGTGGCAACGGTGCGTTTGGCCAGCTTTGAGGCCGCGGGTTCGGGTGGATCGGCAGCGATCCACGCCTCCGCCGTGGCGGTTAAAAACCCCGGCCACACCCGCTACGGGCAGTTGGCCACGGTGCAGTCGGATCGACCGGACTTGACCTCCGCCAAGCGCGTGGTGTCGGGCGGTCGAGCGCTGGCCAGCCGCGACAATTTCGAATTGATCTACGGATTGGCTAAGACGATGAACGCCGCCGTAGGGGCCTCACGAGCAGCGGTGGACGCCGGCTACGCGCCCAACGAACTGCAAGTGGGTCAAACCGGCAAAATCATTGCCCCCGATGTGTACCTGGCGATCGGCATCTCGGGTGCGATTCAGCATCTGACGGGAATCAAAGACGCCAAGACCATTGTGGCGATCAACAAAGACCCCGAAGCCCCGATCTTTGAAGTCGCTGACTTGGGCCTCGTGGGAGATCTGTTTGAGGTCGTGCCACAACTAAAAGCGGAGTTGGGCGGTTAAAACACACGGGGTGAGACATGATTTGCTTGGCGGTCGGTTTAGCGATCTTTGTGCTCACCCACTCCCTGAAATGGGTCGCGCCGCAGTGGCGCGACCACTGGCAAAGCACCCTAGGCCTTGCACGCTATCGCGGTGTGTTTAGCCTGGTCTCCTTGGTGAGTGTTGCCGCCATCGTGCTTGGCTTTTCCCAAGCGCGTTACGACCATCTGCTGTGGTCGCCTCCCCCGGCCTTGCATTACCTCAATTGGGCGCTGATGCTATTCGCCTGCGTCGCGATGGCCGCGTCGTTCACGCGCTCGCACCTAAGACGGGCGATCAAACACCCTCAACTCACCGCCATCAAATCGTGGAGCGTGGCGCATTTGTTGGTCAATGGACACTTGGCCGCCATCGTGCTCTTCTCCGTGATGTTGGCCTGGGCGCTGATCACGCGCATCGGCTATAAGCGCCGACACGAACACCCCGCCGCGTTTGAACCGCTGTTGCTGCACGACCTGTTAGGTGTGGGCGCGGGCATTTGGGTGTTTGCGTTGTTCATGCTGGGATTGCATGGGTATGTGTTTGGGGTGAGCCCCCTGCTCTAGCCATCACCGGCGCCGCTTCCATCACGGCCTCCGGCTGGGTGGCGAATAAACCGATTACAGTGCGGCCAAGACGTGTTCCGCAGAGCTGACGGAAAACTCTCCCGCCTTCTCCACAAACAAGTGCGTGACGACGCCATTTTTAGCGATCAGGGCAAAGCGTTGACCACGCATGCCCAAGCCGAAGCCACGGCCATCGAGCTCAAGCCCCAACGCTTGGGTGAACTCGCCATTGCCGTCCGCCAACATCAGCACCTGATCGTTGACGTTGGCGTGTTTGCCCCACGCGCCCATGACGAAGGGATCGTTGACCGCCAAGCACACCAAGCGATCGACGCCCTTGGCTTTAAATTGAGCCGCGTGATCCACAAACCCCGGCAAGTGACGCGCGCTGCAGGTTGGGGTGAAGGCGCCTGGCACCGAAAACATCACCACCGTTTGATTGGCAAACACCTCAGCGGTGTTGATGGTTTGCGGGCCATCGGCCGTCATATGCCGACAGTTCACATGGGGCACGGATTGTCCTACGGCGATGGTCATTGTTAAACCCTCAATGGTGTGTGAAATCAAATCAATGACGCAGGCGAGCCTGCGTCATACCAGCTTACTTCTGTAATTGACTCAACCACAGATTGGCCACTTTACGCATGGCCGGATAATTGGACGCCGACGTAAACGCCGCCGTAGCCGCGGCTTTGTCGCCTTTGCGGTATTGCGCTAAACCCAACAGCATGTACGCGTCTTCGGGCTTTTTGACTTGCGCTAATCGTTGTGCCGAAACGCCGCGCGAAATAGCATCAATCGCTTTATCGGTGTCCCCTTGCATCAAATAGCTCATGCCGAGTTTGACGTCGATATCGCCGTTATTTCGGGCGACGAACTCTTTCTCAATCTTCGCAAAGTCTCGTTTATCGTCCGCCGCGCCTTGATCGGCAAATTTGACCAATCGCGAGTTGCGGTCGGTGGGGCTGATTAATTTAACCGCACCCGCGTCAACGCCCTTGTGAATGATGCGCGCCGCCTCGGTAGGCGAGCCGACGTTATTGGCCATGTCGGCGTATTCCACGAATTGAGACTCGCGCGAGAGCATGCCCAGTTCATTGCAATAACGATACATTTCCAGCATGACGTTATCGGGCGTTGATTGCTCTTGGTACAGAGAAATCAAATCCGCGTAATAATCGGCTTTGGGAAACTCCAAGGCCAAGCGCGTCAGCATGCCTTCCCGACGCGCATTGTCTTTGAGGTTGTAATAGGCAAAATACAACTGACGCAGTTCGGTCTCGTTCGCCGGCACCGCCGCGACTGCTTTTTCCAAAGCCGGCGCGCCATTCGCATAGTCTTTTTGCATCAAATACAGCGACGACAAGAACGAATACGCTTCGTGAATCTTGTCTTTATCGTTGGTGCCATCCGTCGCCTGAGCCCAGCGGCTGGCGAATTGAATGGCGCCTGGGTAGTCTTTGTTTTGAGCGTGAATCTGCGCAATCAGTTTCAGATTTTTAACGCGGTCGTCCACCGACATGGTCACGGTGTCTTCCATTTGCTCCAACACGCCCACCAAGCCGTTCAACGCCGCGGTGTAGCCTTCCGGATCCACGCCGTTTCCGGTGGCCGCCACTTTTTTACCGTAGCCGAAGCGCAAAAATTGCAGCGATTGCTCACGGTCATAAGGCTTTTTGGAGATCGCCAAGGCCTCCGAGGCCAATTGAATGCCCTTGTCGAATTCGCCTTTTTGAATGGCGTCCTGCGAGGGCTTTAGCTTTGCCGCCACTTCGCTGGTTAACGACGGCTTTTCCTCTTTGGCGGCCAAGGCACCGGAGGAAAACCCGAAGGTCATCAGACTCGTCACCACGGCGGCGGCGACCACTTTGCTTAATCCATGTTTTTTCATCTTCATTCCCTTACACCCCTCGGTGGCGTGTGCCTTAGTTGCCTAACCACATACGCGCCGCTTTTTCCATACGCGGATCCGACTTCGCATCGTTGAATGCTTTCGTCGCTTCCGCCGCTTTTTTCTGATGATTTAAACAAATTCCCAACACCATCTTGGCGTCATCAACGCGCTTGACCCGCGCCACGTGATCCGCCGACAGTCCACGATTGAGGGCTTCGATGGCCTTATCGTATTGGCCCATGCTGTAAAAGCGAATGCCGACGCGCACGTCGTTTTCACCATTCTTACCCGCCTTCGCTTCGGCATCGGCTTGAGCAATGGATTTCGCATCTTCCGCGGCGCGATCCTTCGCTTGCTTCATGAGGGCGTCTGATTTGTCACCCGCTTTTAATACCTTACGGCTCATACCGCGCTCCAACACGTGTTGCGCTTCCAGCGTCGCGCCCACGTCTAAGGCCAAATCGGCCAGCTTGCGGTAGTCCGCCTCGTCGGTGAGCCAATCGCGCTCAAAGCCATAGCGCAGAATGGCCAACTGAGCCAAATCGTCTAAGGTTTTGGATTCTTGATAGGCCGCTAACACACGCGCGTAGGCGTCTTTGCTTGGAAAGCGATGCATGATCTCTTCCGAGACCGCCAAGTATTTGCCGTTGTCTTTTCGGAAATAACAGCCTTGTTGAATTTTCAACTGCGACTCGGTCAGGGTTTTGCTGCCGCCGGTGGCTTTGCTCAACGCATCGAGCGCATTGGGGCAATCTTTTTGAGTCGCGTACAAGCCCGCCAACGCGTCCCAGTCCGCGGGCGTGCCGCCGCCTTCTTTGAGGTATTCGCGCGTTTCCGCGATCGCCTTATCGACTTTGCGCAATTGGCCGTACACTTGGCCTAAGGTTTTGTGATAACCGACTTTTTCGGCAGGCGTGGTGCCTTCCGCGGCGATCAACGCGTTGAGCGTTTCGGCCATTTCATCGTAGTTATGCAGATTGGATTCAATCGCCAACATCAACTTTAACGACGCTTGCTTTTCAAAACCCGTCTTCGCAACCTGATGAGCCGCTTTGGCATCACGCATCGCGTCTTGAAAGCTGTGCGCTTTGTACTCCGTCGCACCGGCGTTGTATTTCTCAGAAAACTCTGCCGAGGTCGCTTGCTGTGCGTTGGCGACGTGCGCAACACCGAGAGCCAAAAGTGAGCACGCGCTGATTCGAAGCCACTTAGTCGTCTGCTTAATCATTATTGATCCTCAAGTTAAAGACTTTGGAACACAGGGTGTCCAGGGTTAGCTAGCTGTAAAGACTCTACCAAAATAAAGGGGCCGACAAGTCAGCCCCATAATACCTTCCGTAAACCCAACGACTCGACCTGATTACAGTGAGCCGCTGGAGTCCGCAACGAAGCCGATCTTCTTCAAGCCGCCTCGTTGAATGGTAAACAACACGTTGGCGGCGTATTCATACTTCGTACGGCGATCAATCGACAAGTGAACGTCTGGCTGAGGATCGTTCGCGGCCGCTGATTTAACGTAAGAACTGAGTTCGCTCATGCTTACGGCTTGGCCATTAAAATGAACCGAACCGTCGTATTGAACATCCACGCTGACGACCGGTGGGGGATGATCGGGCGGCGGATCATTGGTTGCGCGAGGCAAGTCAATTTTCACCGCGTGCGTCATCACCGGCAACGTAATGATGAAAATAATCAACAACACTAACATGATATCGACGAGAGGCACCACGTTAATGGTTGTGTTGAAATCGCTATCGTCGCTACTACTCATTCCCATCGATTAATACTCCAGGATCATTCTGCGCGAGGCGGTTCTGCAATGAAGGACACCTTCAACAGAAAGCTTTGTTGCAATCGGGTGAGCACATCCGCGACGTAGGAGTAACGAACTCGCTTGTCACCGCGGATATGCACTTCCGGTTGAGGTTGTTTCTGAGCTTCCTGCAGCGCTCGTGTGCTGAGGTCATCCAACGAGATGGGCTGATCATTCCAATAAGCCTGCCCGTTGAGATCCACCGACAGACTGATGTCTTGTGGGGTGGTTTCCGTTGGTTCGTTGAAGTTGGTGGGCAAGTTAACTTTAACCGCCTTCGTAGCCACGGGTACCGTGATGATGAAGATGATTAGAAGAACGAGCATGATATCCACCAGCGGAACAATGTTGATCTCATTGTTAAATTCGCCATCTTTAATCGGACCGCTACCGCCGGCCATACTCGTGCTCCTCGTCTATTGCCTAAAAACTAAAACCAATTACTTCTTCGCCGCACCAGCGTGAGGCGCTGGCGTTGTGGCCACACGGCCACCGGAGAGAATGGACTGATGCAGGTCGTGTGCAAAGTAGTTCACGGACTCCATGAGGCCTTTGTTACGACGAGTCAACCAGTTAAAGCAGATGACGGCTGGGATCGCGACGCCGAGACCGATCGCGGTCATCCACAACGCTTCACCGACGGGACCGGCGACCATTTCAATGGACGCGTTGCCGGAGCGAGCGATCGAGGTTAAGGCGTTCAAAATACCCAACACGGTGCCCAACAAGCCGACGAACGGCGCGGTCGCACCGACCGATGCGAGCACGGCCATGCCTTCCGACAACTCGGAGTTCACTTTGTCGACGCGACGTTGCATGTGGCTGGAAACCCAGTCGTGCAAGTCGATCGTATCGGCCACTTGGCCTTTGTGCTTGGTGTGGTGCTCTAACGAATCCAAACCATCTTGCACCAAGGCGCGGAACGCGTTGTCCGGCTCATTCTTCAAACGGGCGACGCCTTCTTTGAGACTGGCCGATGCCCAGAAGTCTTTTTCCGCTTGCGCGGCGTGCTTCATCAGCGCGTTTTGATCCAATAACTTGGTGATGATTACAAACCAAGAATACAGGGACATGATCGCGAGAACGATCAGCAGTGTCTTACTGACAGGACCGTTATCCCACAAGTCTTGGATGCCAAATTGGCGATTAATTCCTACTGCGTCAGCCATGAGCGATTCCTCTAAAAACGAACCATTACAAAAAAAACAACAACCCTATCGATTCAACCACCGGGGCGAAGATTAACTCTTCAACCGCCATGTGTACTTTAAGCGCTGCCAAGTTTCGTGTACTTCAGAGCCTTGACGCTCTGGTTCAAACCGACCTTGTGAGGTAAGGCACTTGGCAGTCGCTTCGTCTAGACGTGTGAAACCACTCGACGTCTCGATTTTCGTTTCGCCGACGTGGCCATTGACTAGCACTTTAAACACAATCACCACCGAGCCTTCTTCGTTCAAACGACGAGACGCGGGCGGGTAATACGATTCACACACATCACCCAAGTTGAGTCCTTTCGCCAAACGCGCTGGCGCGATGGGCGGCGGACCTTGAGGTTTTGGAGCCGGCTTCGGCTCTTCGTGTTTGGCCACAATCGCGGTGGGCGGCGGTGGGCCGGTCACAATCGGCACATCCAACACGGGCGTTTGCACCGGAGGTGGTTTGAAATCGGGTGGAGGCGGAGGTGGCTCTTTCGGCTTCTCCTTCTCTTCTTGCTTTAGCAACTTAGCTTCTAAAGCTTCTTTGATTTGCGGGATCTCTTTTACCACGGTCGCGACGACGAGGCCGAACGCCAGCAACACGTGCGCGCCAAGCACGCAGAATCCAACAATCGCTTTACGGGAATATTTACTCGTACTGGCCATGTAACCGGCAGCCCCTCTGATTCAACAACCCTAGTCCTTCGACGTTCAACTCAACGGCTAACAGAGCCCGCCTGTCGTCATCGATCCCCAATCAACATCAGAACCACTCGAATGTATCAGTAATTTTCACCACTGACAATCACGAATTAATACCGTGCGATCTCGAATGTAACCTCTCACGAAACACTGCGCAAGACTTAAATTGCGCCGCGCACCAAAAAACCAAAACCGCGTGGACTCCGCTTCGCCATTAACCCTTATTTTTCCCAGTTTTTTTGGTTAAACGCGTTGCCAAACCACGCCCAACGCCCTTTTTGACAGATTTTTTAATCGTCTTCTGGGCCGTCAAAACGGCTCGGGAGGCGATGGATTTGCGCTGCCCGGCGCGCGGCTTTGCGCGCGTCGGCGTCGTTACTTTCGTTAACGTTGTGCGCGATTTAGTGATGACTTTGGACTTCTTTTCAATCGGTTTTTCAAGTTCCAAATCCGTTACCGCGCCCAAGGACGCACTGCTGACCTGGCGCGCGTATTTAAACAACACACCGCGTTTTATTTTGGACACAAATGGCTGTAACGCCTTGAGCCGGTGCTGACGTTCTTTATTAGAAATCAATAAATTAACTTCACGCTGCAATGCATCAATTACAATGCGGTCGTGATCGCGAACGATGGCTAACGGACCCCCTTGTGCGGCTTCCGGCGACACATGCCCCACCACGAACCCATGACTGCCTCCTGAGAATCGGCCATCCGTGATTAACGCCACGTCGGCACCCAAGCCTTTGCCCATAATCGCGCCCGTGGGCGAGAGCATCTCGCGCATGCCGGGTCCCCCTTTGGGCCCTTCGTAGCGAATGACCACCACATCGCCTTTGACCACGGTGCCATCTAAGATGGCCTGCAAGCTCGCTTCCTCGGAGTCAAAAACGCGCGCTCGACCTTCGAATCGCAACCCCTCCTTGCCGGTGATTTTCGCCACCGCGCCTTCGGGCGCCAAATTGCCACGCAAAACGACGAGGTGGCTGTCGCGCTTAATGGGCTCCTCAAACGATCGGATGATGGTTTGCCCCGCGGGGTATTCCGCAACCGACGCCAGACTCTCGGCTAAGGTTTGTCCCGACACGGTCAGGCATTCCCCATGCAATAGGCCGCGCGCCAACAAGCGTTTCATGAGCGGCTGAATGCCGCCGATCGCCACCAATTCCGACATCGAATACCGTCCACTGGGACGCAAGTCCGCCACCACCGGCACGCGCTTGCCCAACCGCGTGAAATCGTCGATCGACAACTTAACGCCCGCGGCGTGCGCAATCGCCAACAAGTGCAACACAGCGTTGGTCGAACCGCCCAAGGCGATGACCACCGTAATCGCGTTCTCGAAGGCTTTCCGCGTCATGATTTTGCGCGGCGTGAGGTCGCGCTCAATGAGCTGCAGCACCGCCCGCCCCGCGCGTTCGCAATCCAGCGCTTTGGTCGGCGATACCGCCTCTTGAGCCGAACTGTTGGGCAGACTCATCCCTAAGGCTTCAATCGCCGAGGCCATGGTGTTCGCGGTGTACATGCCGCCACAACTGCCCGCTCCGGGAATCGCCGTCGCTTCCACCTCCGCCAACTCGGTCGGATCCACCGTGCCCGCCGCGACGCCACCGACCGCTTCAAACACCGACACGATGTCCCGTCGTTTGGCGCCCGGTTGAATGGTGCCGCCGTACACAAACACCGCCGGCCGATTCAGCCGCGCCAACGCGATCAGGCAGCCGGGCATGTTCTTATCGCAGCCGCCAATGGCCACCAAGCCATCAAAGCCTTGCGCGCCCGCGACCGTTTCAATCGAATCGGCAATGACTTCGCGTGACACCAGCGAATAGCGCATGCCCGCCGTTCCCATGGAAATGCCATCGGACACCGTGATGGTGTTGAAGATTCGCGACTTGCCACCGGCCTCATCCACCGCGCGCGCCGCGCGCTCGGCCAGACCATCCAAGTGCACATTGCACGGCGTGATGTTGGACCACGTGGTCGCAATGCCCACGCTGGATTTTTTGAAATCCTCATCCCGATAACCCACGGCACGCAACATCGCGCGCGAGGGGGTTTGTTTTAAGCCATCGACGATCACACTGGAATAACGTCGTTTGTTGTGCTCACTCATGTCGTTCACTCTTCGTTTCAGTAAATGATCCAGACGTTGGGCGCGACGACGATGACGCGCCGTAACGATCCAAAAGCCAATACGCTAAGGTTTTTAAGGCGTGCGCTTCCGCGCCTTGGGGGAAACCCGCCCGTTCTTTGGGATTCCACCCGTATAAATCGATGTGAACCCACGGTTTGTGGTTCGGAACAAAGTGCTCTATGAACAGCGCGCCCACGATGGCACCGGCAAAGCCGTGCGCGGCGCTGTTCGACAGATCCGCCACTTTGGATTTTAAATCCTCGCGATACCCCTCCACCAACGGCAGTCGCCACAGGGGTTCGCCCACCACTGCCGCCACCCGCTGCAAGTGCTCCCACAACGCGTCTTGGTTGCAAAACACCGCCGGCACGTCGGGTCCCAGCGCGACCCGTGCGGCGCCGGTGAGCGTGGCCAAATCCAGCACCAGATCCGCCTCGGGATGAACCAAGGACAGCGCGTCGGCCAACACCAAGCGCCCTTCCGCATCGGTGTTGGTGATTTCAACACTTTTGCCCGCACGCGACCGGATCACGTCCGAGGGCCTGAGCGCATCACCATCGACCGCGTTGATGACCGCGGGAATGATCAATTGCAAATTCAAACGCACGTTGGATTGCAACAGCCATTGCGCCAGGCCTATGCTCACGGCCGCCCCGCCCATGTCTTTTTTCATCAAGGCCATACTAGCGGAGGTTTTCATATCCAACCCGCCCGTATCAAAACACACCCCTTTGCCCACCACCGCCACCCACGGGGCGCTGGGATCCTGCTCCCAGCGCAACTCGAGCAATCGAGGCGGTTTGGAACTGGCGCGTCCGACCGCGTGAATGAGATTAAACCCGGCGCTCAACAGCGCCTCGCCCACCCACTCCTGAACCGTGCCGGGCCGGATGGCCAACAAGGCTTTTGCCGCCTCGGCCAACCATTCGGGGTGGCCATCCTCGGCGGGCGTATTGATTAAATCGCGCGCCAAGTTAATCGCCTCGGCCAAGCGTTTGGCGGCCAGCGGATCGCCGTTCGGAATGCGCAGCGACAGCGCCTTGGACGGGTGGGATTTATAGCGATCAAAGCGATAACGCCCGATTTCAAAGGCCGCCAGGGCGTGGGTGGCGCGCTCAACGCTGAAGCCATCCCCCATCAATTCATAATGCCCCGCCGGCAGTTTTTCGGCCAACGCGCGAAAATAATCCGCGCCACACGCCGCCACCGCGGCGGCGTCGCCGATGCCGATCCACACCTCGCACAACTCACCGCTGTCGGGGTCGGCGTGCGCCAACACCTGCAACCGATCGCCGTTGAATTGATTGGCGCGGGCCCAGGCCTGCTGTCGCTTCGACACGCCCTGGCTCGCCGCCGATGAAAGCCCGGAACCGAATGCAATCACTGGAATAAGTTGACTCATAACACGAACTGAACACACCGAGGTTGAACCACTCGCGAGACCGACTCGCGACCCGCGTAGTCTACAGAGGTTTGGCAAAGACCCGCGCGGATTTCATCGCGCGACCCAAAAATACTGTAAATTTAAGCGTATTATTGCTCACAGAGGCCCAATTCGCGCCTTTTTCCGGCGCCGCCAGCGCCAGCGCTTGACACCGGTGTTTTAGTTCGATAGTGTGTGGTCAAGTCAACTCTTTTATGCAGGAAATCGCAGTGTTCACGACGGCTCGCCCCCACCACGTTCAAAACCGCGCCGAGGGTCATTCGGCGGGTGTGGTCGTTGCGCCCGCGGCACTCCTCCTCCTTCTTCTGAGCAACCATCGGTAGGTGCGGGAGCCGACTTAACCTTTTAGGCTAAATATCGAAACCCCGCACCGGACACCGAGGCGGGGTTTTTTTTGGAATTTTTTTAAACCTTTAACACAGGGGAATCGAGATGAAAATTTATACCGCGAAAGATGTTGATGAATCCGTATTAGCCGGCGCCACCATTGCCGTCTTGGGGTATGGATCCCAAGGTCGTGCGCACGCGCTCAATCTGAAAGATTCGGGTTACAACGTCGTCGTGGGCGTGCGAAAAAATGGCCCCAGTTGGAAAAAAGCCCAAATGGATGGCCTGGAAACCCGCGAACCAGCCGACGCGGTCAAAGGCGCCGCCATCGTTGCCATTTTGACGCCGGATTTGACTCAAGCGGCCTTGTATCAAGAGATCGAAAGCCATTTGGATCACCACGCGGCGTTGTTGTTCGCGCACGGCTTTAACATTCACTTTGAAGAAATCAAACCACGCAAAGACTTGGACGTTGTCCTCATCGCGCCCAAAGGTCCGGGCGATTTGGTGCGCCGACAATATCAACAAGGCCGTGGCGTCCCGTGTTTGATCGCGGTCAATCGCAACCCCAGCAAAAAAGCCAAAGCCAAGGCGCTCGCCTATGCCCACGGCATCGGTGGTTCACGCGGCGGCATTTTGGAAACCACCTTCGAAGAAGAGACCGTGACCGATTTGTTCGGCGAACAAGCGGTGTTGTGCGGTGGTGCGGTTCAGTTGGTGTTGAAAGGCTATGAAACGCTGGTGGAAGCCGGCTATCAAAAAGAAGCCGCCTACTACGAATGCTTACACGAACTCAAACTCATCGTGGATCTGTTACACGAAGGGGGCATCACGAAGATGTACCACTTCATCTCCGAGACCGCCAAATGGGGCGCGCTCGTGAGTGGCCCACGGGTGTGCAACAGCACGACGAAAAAAGAAATGAAGAAGATCTTGAAAGAAATCCAAAACGGCAAGTTCGCCAAGCAATGGATTCAAGAAACCCGCACCGGCAAGAAAACCTACGCCAAGCGTTTGAAGCAAGACACCAGCCATTCGATTGAGAAAGTCGGTGCCAAGCTGCGCGCGCGTATGCCGTGGTTAGAACAAGGCCGATAACGCCCCATCATCAACTGTGAGTAAAGACGTATGCAAGACCCCAACCGAGTTCGCATCTTTGACACCACCTTAAGAGACGGTGAGCAGTCGCCCGGCTGCTCCATGACGCCGTCGGAAAAACTTAAAATGGCCAAAGCGCTTGCCGAACTTGGGGTCGACGTCATTGAGGCCGGTTTTCCGGCCGCCTCGCCCGGCGATTGGGAATCCGTCGCCACCATCGCCCGCGAGGTCAAAGGACCTGTGATTTGTGGGTTGGCGCGCTGTCATCGCGACGACATTGAAAAAGCCTACAGCGCCATTAAAGACGCGCCAAAGCACCGCATTCACGTGTTTTTGGCCACCAGCGCCATTCACCGCCAACACAAGCTCAACATGGCCAAAGAGGAGATTCTCAAAGCGGCCGTGGACGGCGTGCGGTTCGCGCGTTCCCTGGCGGAAGACGTTGAATTTTCGCCCGAGGACGCCTCGCGCACTGAGCTTGAGTTTTTGGCCGAGGTTGTCACCGCGGTGATCGACGCCGGCGCCAGCACCGTGAACATTCCCGACACCGTCGGCTACACCACGCCGCAGGAATTTTCAGAAGTGTTTCGCTACCTCAAGGAGCACGTGAAAAACATCGACCGCGCCGTCTTATCGGTGCATTGCCACAACGATTTGGGGATGGCGGTGGCCAACAGCCTCAGCGCCTGTGCCGCGGGCGCGCGACAAGTCGAGTGCACCATCAATGGCATCGGCGAACGGGCCGGCAACGCCTCCTTAGAGGAGGTGGTGATGGCGCTCAAAACGCGGGAGAGTTATTACGGCTTAACCACCGGCATTCACACCCAACGGTTATTCCCAACCTCGCGCTTACTGTCGACGATCACCGGCATGGCCATCCCGCGCAACAAAGCCGTCGTGGGGGAAAACGCCTTTGCGCACGAGTCGGGCATTCATCAACACGGCATGCTCAAACACCACTCCACCTATGAAATCATGCGCCCGGCTGACGTGGGCTTGAGCCGCACCCACCTGGTGTTGGGCAAGCACTCCGGTCGACACGCGTTCCGCGAACGCGTCAAAGACTTGGGATACGAGTTGACCGACGACGAACTCAATCAGGCCTTCGCGCATTTCAAAGTGCTCGCCGATAAGAAAAAAGAGCTCTTTGACGGCGACATTGAAGCCATTGTGCTGCACGGTGGCGAAGCCACTCAGGGGCCTTGGACGTTGACGTCTCTGGTCAGCCACACCGACTATGGTCATCAAGCCAAAGCCACCGTGAGTTTGTCCCACCAGGATGGGCGCGAATTGACCCAAGCAATGGTGGGCGACGGTCCCGTGGACGCGGTGTTTCAAGCCATCGATCAAATCACGCAATCGGGCGCCAAGCTGTTGGTTTTTGATGTCCACAGCGTGACCGCCGGAGAGGACGCGCAAGGCGAAGCGGTGGTGAGCGTGGAATATCAAGGACGCCAATTTCGTGGCACCCGCATCGCCACCAACATCATTGAGTCCGCAGCCCTCGCCTACATCGACGCCATCAATCAGGTTCAGACCACGCGTGGCGTGACGGTGCCGGTGCACCCCCAAAAAGGAACCCTCAATCCCGCAGGACCCTCCCCATGAGCGGCAAAACCTTATTTGAAAAAATTTGGGCCCGCCATGAAGTCGTGGCCGAAACCGAGTCCACGCCGGCGGTGTTGTACATCGATTTGCATTTGACGCACGAAGTCACGACCCCGCAAGCGTTCACGTTTTTGCGGGAACGCCAGTTGCCCGTGCGACGTCCGGATTTAACCTTTGGCACCTTAGATCACTCCACACCGACCCTCGCGGACGAGTTGTACGGACGCGTTCCGATGCGCTACAGGGATGCGGAAAAACAAGTGCAGCAGTTTGTTAAAAACTGCCAGGAATTCCAAGTGCCATTGTTGGACGTGCACCACCCCGACCGCGGGATTGTGCACGTCATCGGGCCCGAATTAGGCCTCACGCAACCGGGCAAAACCATCGTCTGTGGCGACAGCCACACCAGCACCCACGGCGCCTTTGGGGCCTTGGCTTTTGGCATCGGCACCACCGAAGTGGGCCACGTTTTAGCCACGCAGTGCCTGTTGCAACGCAAGCCCAAAACGATGCTCATTCAAGTCGATGGGCAGCTGGGGCCACACGTGACGGCCAAAGATTTAATTTTGGCGATCATTCAACGCATCGGCATCGGCGGGGGCACGGGGTGCGTGATCGAATACCGTGGTCCAGCGATTTCCGCCTTGTCGATGGACGAGCGCATGACCGTGTGCAATATGTCCATTGAAGCCGGCGCGCGCGCGGGCCTCATCGCGCCGGACGAGAAAACCGCAGCCTATCTCAAAGGCCTGCCCCACGCGCCCCAGGGCCCACGCTGGGAACAGGCGCTGGCGGATTGGCAGCAGCTGTATTCGGATGACGATGCGCGCTTTGACCACACGGTGGTGATCGACGCCTCGGCCATCAAACCCATGATCACCTACGGCACCAACCCGGAAATGTCGGTGGCCATTGACGAGGCCATTCCGCACAAACCCGGCAATCGCATCTTTGAGCAAAGCCTAAGCTACATGGGGTTTACACCCGGCCAAACGCTGGTGGGTCAGCCGATTCAGTTTGTGTTCATCGGCTCGTGCACCAATGGTCGTTTGAGCGATCTGCAAGCCGCGGCGGAGGTGTTCAAACAGCGCCGCGTCGCGCCCGGCGTCACCGCGTTGGTGGTGCCCGGCTCGATGCGCGTCAAACGCGCGGCCGAACAACTGGGCTTGGATCAGATCTTCATCAACGCCGGCGCCCAGTGGCGTGAGGCGGGCTGCTCGATGTGTTTGGGCATGAACGGGGACACCGTGCCGGCGCAGCAATGGTGCGTGTCCACCAGCAATCGCAATTTTGAAGGGCGACAAGGCAAAGGGGCTCGCACCCTGTTGGCCAGCCCGGTGATGGCGGCGTTGGCGGCCGTCCATGGCCACTTAACGGATCCTCGGGGGGTGTAAGCCGTGCAACGCAGATCATTCATTCAATCCAAAACCGTGGTCATCGCGGCCAGCAACATTGATACCGATCAGCTCATGCCGGCGCGATTTTTAACCACCACCTCTCGCCAAGGCTTGGGGCAGCATTTGTTTGCCGATTGGCGCTACGACGCCGAGGGCAAGCCCATCGCCTCGTTCGCGCTCAATCAACCGCAGGCCAAAGGCGCGACCGTCTTGGTGGCCGGCCCCAACATTGGCTGTGGCTCGTCGCGCGAACACGCACCGTGGGGCTTGCTGGACTACGGTTTTGAGGCCGTGATCAGCTCGCAAATTGCCGACATCTTTAAAAACAACTGCCTTAAAAATGGCTTGCTGCCGGTGGTCATCGATGAGGCCACGCACGCGCGCTTGATCGCCACCCCCGGCGACACCGTGTCGATCGACATTGAACAAGGGGTATTGACCTTAGGCGATGGCCATCAGGCCCGCTTTGATCTAGAACCCTTCGCACGCTATTGCTTGCTCAATGGCATCGATGAAGCCGGCTTTTTATTGTCGCAAAGCGAGGCCATCGCGCGATACGAACAACGGATGAACCGATGAAAGCCCACATTGCAGTCTTGCCGGGGGACGGCATCGGCCCGGAGGTGACGCGCGAAGCGGTTCGCAGCCTCGAGGCCATCGCCAAACGCTTTGGCCATGATTTCGAGTTCACCGAAGCGCTCGTGGGCGGAGTTGCGATGGATCAGGGCCTAGACCCCCTGCCCGCGCCGACGCTGGCGCTGTGCGAGCGCTCGGAGGCGATTTTATTTGGCGCCATCGGCGATCCGAAATACTCCGATCCCGCCCTCAAAGTGCGGCCCGAGTTAGCCATTTTGGGGTTACGCCAAGCGTTGGGACTGTACGCCAATTTGCGACCCGTGGTGTGCTTTGAATCGGTCATCGATGCCTCGCCCCTAAAACCCCATCTGTTGCAAGACGTGGATATTTTGATGGTGCGCGAGCTCACCGGTGGCATTTATTTTGGCGATAAAACGCGCAGCATCGATCGCGCCAGTGACCTGTGCGTGTACGAACGTCACGAAATTGAGCGCATTGTGCATTTGGGCGCCAAATTGGCGCTGAGCCGACGCGGCAAATTAACCTCGGTGGATAAAGCCAACGTCTTAGAGACCTCGCGCTTGTGGCGTGAGGTCGTGGTGGCGGTGTGTAAAGCCAACTACCCCGAGCTGCACGTGGATCACATGTACGTCGATGCGGCGAGCATGCACCTGCTGCGCCGACCCGCTGATTTCGATGTGATCATCACCGAAAACATGTTCGGCGATATTTTGACCGATGAAGCGTCGATGCTGCCCGGATCCTTAGGACTGTGCCCGTCGGCCTCCATTGGTGCCCATCGCGCGGGATTGTACGAGCCCATTCACGGCTCCGCTCCAGACATCGCGGGCAAAGCGATCGCCAACCCCTATGCGGCCATTTTATCGGCGGCCTGGTTGTTGCGCGAGTCGCTCCAACTCGACCGCGAAGCCGATCATTTGGAACAGGCCGTGCGCCAGGCCTTGGCGAACGGCGTTCGCACGGCGGACCTCAATCCCTCCGGCCCCGCGGCCAAAACGCACGAGGCCGGCGCCGCCGTGCTGGCGTGCCTATAAGGGACGCGAATTGAGGCGCCACTCGCGGGTGGGCATTGCGTCCCAGGCTTGTCGACGCGCTTAGAGCGCGTCGAGCGCCGCGCGCAGGTCGGCAACCAAATCGCCGCCGTGTTCGATCCCCACCGATAAACGCAGCAAATCGTCGCCAAATCCCGCCGCGCGTTGTTGCTCCGGCGACATGGACGCGTGGGTCATTGAGGCGGGGTGCGCCACCAAACTCTCCACGCCCCCAAGCGACTCCGCTAAGGAGAATAAACGCAAGCGATCGCACACCGTGGCGGCGGCCGCTTTGCCCCCGTTGAGGCTAAAACTCACCATCGCGCCAAACGTGCGTTGCTGCCGCTTTGCGATCGCGTGACCCGGATGATCGGCCAGACCCGGGTAATAGACTTTTTTCACGGCCGGATGGTGGCGCAAGGCCTCGACCACCGCTTGGGCGTTCTCATCGTGGATGCGTAAGCGCGCGTCCAAGGTTCGCAGACCGCGCAGCGTCTGATACGAATCAAAGGCTCCGCCCGTGAGTCCCAAGCAATTCGCCCACCACCCCAGTTCTTCGCCCCATTCGGTGGTGGCCGCCACGAGGGCGCCGCCGACCACATCCGAATGGCCATTGATGTATTTGGTGGTCGAATGCACCACCACGTCGGCGCCGTAGTTTAAAGGCTGTTGCCACAACGGCGATAAGAAGGTGTTGTCGACGGCCGTGCGGGTCGGCGTCGCCTGCGACGCCGACGCGGTCCGCGCCAGCGCGACGCTGGCCTCAATGTCGGTAATGTTCAACAGCGGGTTCGACGGCGTTTCCAACCACAGCAGCGCGGTGGGTTGGGTTAAGGCCTGCTCCAAGGCCTTCAGATCAGCGGTGTTGACGTACTGCACCCGCAGCATCCCGCGCGCGTGCAGCGCGTTTAACAACCGTTGGGTGCCGCCGTAACAATCGTGACTGGCCACGACGCGATCGCCGGGCTTTAAGGAGTGCAACACCACCGTGACGGCGGCCATGCCGGTGGCGGTGATCACGCCCCACGCACCCCCTTCCAAGGCGCAGATGGCGTCCGCCAAGATCTGGCGGGTGGGGTTTCCGGAACGCGAGTAATCAAAGGTTCGTCGTTCGCCCAGGGCTTTAAACGTATAGTTCGTGCTCAAATGAATCGGTGGCACCACCGACCCGTGATTTGGGTCGGACTCCAAGCCGAGGCGAACTGCTTTGGTCTGATTTGAATCCGAATCCATATTCTGGCCTTTTCGATTGAAGCGCAAACCGCTATTTTAAACAGGTTTCAAATAGAGCTTTGAGCTTTTGACCTTCTTTGAGAAACGCGTCGTGGCCATAGCTGGACGGCAAGACGTGAAGCGACGCGCTCGGTAAGCGCGCGCACAAGGCTTGCGAATCGGCGAACGGCACCAATTCATCTTCCGGCACCGCAATCACCTGAACGGGGACCTCGATTTGGGTGGCGTCAATTTCAAACAAATCGATGGATTCCGACAACGCCAAAAAGCCCTCGGGTCGATAGGTTTTGATGTACGCGTCCCCGCGCGAGAAGATGTACCCTTCCACGGGCAGCTGCCAACGATCGTTTTTGAATTCCGCCGATCCGGTGAAGCGCTGTGAAAATTCCTGCTTGGTGCGGTAGGTACACATGGCCAAGGCGCGCGCCAACTTCAACCCTTCCTCGCCGCACTGGTTTTGGATGCCAAAGCGAACGATTTCCCGCTCCACCGCGCGCACCGCGCTGCTGTGCGGATGAGGCCGCTCGGCCACCGACAGCACCACAAAGCGCTCGGCGCACGCGGGGTGATTTTTGGCCAAGGCCAACACCACCGCGCCGCCGTAGGAGGCGCCAACGGCCGCGTGGATGGGACCCAGACCCAACTGCGCGATGACCTCGGCAATCGCGGCGGCTTGATCGTACGCGCTGATGGTTGGAAAACACTCGCCATCGCGCGTGGTCGTGGAGTCGCCGCTGCCGCCCAAATAATCAATGCCCAGCACGCGAAACCGTCGGGTGTCCAGAGCCTTGCCATCCCCCACCACGTTGAACCACCACCCTTGGTCCTCAAACGAGACGCGTTTGGTGCCGGAAATCCCGCCAATCGCCAACACAATCGGTGCGTGGTCTGGACCGATGAGACGGTAACTCATGACGGGGTTTTGCAAGCGTTGCCCGTGATGCAACGTCCGATCGGCCAAGGCGATTTGGCCTTCAAAGGCGTTTGGGGATGGATCTGACTTTAGCGGCAAACTCACAACACTCTCTCCATTTCAAAACCGACTGGTTCGAAACTCCTGAGAGCGCGGGTGACCACCCGTGGCGACTTATCCGTCAGGACCCGTAAGGCCTGCAGGAGTTGGCACCTTCCCCTGTATGGGGGGTTGCCCCGGCTTCAAAGGGCCAGTCCCTCAGCCGGTCTAGATAAGCCCGCGTATCTTAGTACGGTCGCACTGGGAGGTCAAATGTTGAGCCCCACAAACCGAAAAAACGGGTTTTTATTGCAAAAATGCGGGTTTCGTCGACGCCGTGGGTGAGGCTTCGTCGCCTCGGTGCGGGTTTACGGATTCAGAGTTTGCCCAACACAATCTTTAACATGCGACGCACCGGTTCCGCCGCGCCCCACAACAATTGATCGCCTAAGGTGAAGGCCGCCAAGTACTCGTCGCCCATGGGCAAGGTTCGAAGGCGCCCGATTGGGATTTCCATGCGACCGGACACCGCCACCGGCGTGAGCGCTTTTAAGGTCTCTTCTTTGGTGTTAGCAACGACCTTCACCCACGGGTTGGCCGCCGCCAAAATGCCTTCCACCTCACGCAGCGGCAGCGCGCGTTTGAGTTTGATGGTCAAGGCCTGCGAATGGCAGCGCATGGCGCCCACGCGCACACACAGCCCATCGATTGGCAGCGGCGTCGCGCGTTGCAGCATCTTATTGGCTTCCGCCATGCCCTTCCATTCTTCTTTGCTTTGACCCGTCCCCAAATCCGAATCAATCCACGGGATCAGATTACCGGCCAAGGGCAACCCAAAGTGTTCGACCGGGCAATCCTTGGCCTTGAGCGCGTGGCTGACCGCGCGATCAATCTCCAAAATGGAACTGGCGGAATCCGCCAACAACGCGTCCGCCGCGCCGTGGATCACGCCCATCTGTTGCAACAACTCCCGCATGTGTTGAGCGCCCGCGCCGGAGGCCGCTTGATAGGTCATCGAACTGATCCATTCGATCGCATCCAATTTCACCAGCCCATGCAGGGCCAACAGCATCAACGACACGGTGCAGTTGCCACCCACAAAGGTGCGCAGCCCTTTGCCCATCGCCTCATCAATCCGATCGCGATTGATCGGATCCAACACGATGACGGCGTCGTCGTTCATGCGCAAGGTGGAGGCCGCGTCAATCCAATAGCCGTTCCAGCCCATCTGCCGCAACTTCGGATAAACCTTTTGGGTGTAGTCGCCGCCTTGCGTCGACACAATCACCGACAGCGCACTCAAGGCTTGAAGATCCAACGCATCCAGCAGCGGCGCGCTGTGGCCGTGCACGTCTGGACCGGGAGCGCCCACTTGAGAGGTGGAAAAAAACACCGGCTCAAAGTCCGCGAAATCGTTCTCGGCAATCAGGCGTTCCATGAGCACCGAGCCCACCATACCGCGATATCCGACGATGCCTACTTTCATGTGACCTCTAAATGACGCACTCGATGGCCGGTTCTCTGAGATTATACCGAGACGACATGGCGCGACCATAAGCGCCCGCCGTCAGAATCAAGAGCACATCGCCCTCGTGGGTTTTGGGCAGGAATCGATTCTTGGCCAACACGTCCGCCGACTCGCAGATCGGGCCGACCACATCATAACGAACGCTGGCCGGCTCCGACCAACGCGTGAGATTGACAATCTCGTGATGGGCATCGTACAAGGCCGGACGAATGAGGGAGTTCATGCCGGTGGCCAACCCGCAATACTGATGTTGCCCTTTGCCTTTCAACTGCGTCACGCGCGCCGCCAGCACGCCCGCCTCCGCCACCAAGAATCGGCCGGGCTCTAACCAAAACTCGACCTCGGGCACCGACGCTTTGACCTCGGCGATCATGGCATCGAGCGCGTCCAAGGCCATGGGGGGATCGGCCCAATGCGTCGGCACGCCCAAGCCGCCACCCAAATCGATGACCCGCACCTCGGGAAACAGCTCCCGCAACGGGATTAAACACAACGCCACCTGGCGCCACGCGTTCACGTCAAAATGACCACTGCCGGTATGGGCGTGCAGGCCGATGATGCGCGCCCCCGCGGCTCGCGCCAGGGATTGAACGCTCGCAAGCTCGCTCAACGGCACACCGAATTTGGTGTGCGCACCGGCGGTCTTCACTTTTTGATGGTGGCCGTGACCGGTGCCGGTATCCACGCGAATGAACAACGATTGCGATTGAAACAACTCCGGCCAATGTTCCAAAGGATAGACGCTGTCCAAGGTCACCTGCACGCCCTTGCCGAGCGCCACGCGCAACTCCTCGCGATCGGCGAAATTGGGCGTGTAGAGTATGTCTTTGGGATTGTGGTTGGGAAAGCGCGACAACACCGCATCGATTTCACCCAACGAGACGCATTCAAAACCAATCCCCTCCGCCGCCAACACGGCCAAGACCTCGGGATTGAAATTGGCCTTCATGGCGTAGTGAATCTGCGACACCGCCCGCAGCGATTTTAACTGTCGCGCCCGCGCTTGGATCGTCTGCGCGTCATAGACGTACGCACTGGCGTGGTGTTTCATGACTTCCAGAATGTCCATTCGCCGCGTTTGCCACCAGGGAACGACGGGCGTTTTGGCGGGCGAGAACAACTCTTCAAAGCGTGGCCCCCACAGCGCGTCGTGCGATTGGGGATTGATCAACAGCTCGTGCAGTCGCGTCACCAAGTCATCCGCTTCGGCCTCTTCCACCACCACGGTGAAATTCAGATCGTTCGCGGCTTGACTGATCAGATAGACCTGCGCGTCGGCAAAGGATTTCAACGCCTCACCCAATTCGGGCATCAACGAGCGGATGTGACGTCCCACCAAGGACAAGGCCGCACACGGACCAATGACCTCGGTGCGCGCCAAGGGCGCCAACGCCTGCGTGAGCGCGTGCAAGGTGTTCGCACTCAAGGCATTGGCGCTGGGATCCAAGGTCACGGTCACGCTGGTTTCGCTGGTGGAAATCAAATCCACCGACAGCCCTTGGGCTTTAAACACTTGGAACACATCGGCCAGCCAACCCACTTGATGCCACATGCCCGGGCTTTCCATGGAAATCAGGGTAATCCCTTTTTTGACGGCGATGGCTTTCACCTGCGCGCGGTCGTACTCATCCGGGCGCTCACAGACCTTCGTGCCTTGAATCGTCGGCGCCTGCGTGGCGTACAAATACAAAGGAATGCCGGCTTGTCGCACCGGCGCAATGCAGCGCGGGTGCAGCACCTTAGCACCCGACGAAGCGATCTCTTGCGCTTCGTCGTAATGCAATTGACGCAACAAGCGCGCGTCGGGAGTGCCGCGCGGGTTGGCGCTGAACATGCCGGGGACATCGGTCCAGATTTCCAAGCGAGTCGCTTCCAAAATCGCCGCCAAATAACTGCCCGAGGTGTCCGATCCCCCGCGCCCCAACACCACTGTTTGCTGCGACTCATCGGCGGCGATAAAGCCTTGCGTGATGTACACCGTCTGGGCTTTGCGCAGCGATTGCTGCAACTCGGGATTCGGGTCGTAGTGGCAGGTGGCCGACAAAATTTCCGCTTCCGCGTTGTGGCCCACTCGAGCTTGGGATCGCAACAGCGTTCGGGCGTCGAGCCAGTGCACCGCAAGGCCGTGTTGCTGCAAAAACGCCTCCCCCATTCGGGTGGCCAGCAACTCCCCAAAGGCCAATACGCGAGCGCGCACACGCGGCCCGACTTCATTCAATAAGGTAATGCCGGCGCACAACTTCGTCAGTTGCTCGATGAGCTCGCTCACCGTCGCGGGCAGCGGCATCGCGCACTCCGCGGCCAACGCGCGATGGCGCGCGCTGATCTCATCCAAGAGGGGTTGCGCCTCGCCCTTAAATGACGCAACGAGTAATTTCTCCAGCAGATCGGTGACGCCGCTCAACGCCGAATGAACGACGACGGGCACTAAGCCTTCGTCCAATCGCTCGCGAATGACGCCAGCGATGTTTTGCCAATTGCCGTGCGAGGAGACGCTGGTCCCGCCAAATTTTAAAACCACAAACGGACGGGGTGTTGAGCTTGACATGAGTTCTACTTTATTCGGAGGCTACGGGAGCCTTAAAAACAAAATACGATCGCGCGGCGGCGATCAACGTTCATCAAAATCTTCGAGCTCGCGTTTCAGTCGCCGCTCCGCTAACACGTCCTCAAGCTTGCTCCAGGCCGCCTTGCCCTTTTTGCCGGGCTGAACCTTCTTGCGATCCACTCGGTCGATCAAGCGATCGTAATCCGGCTCGTCGCTGTCCGCGTCGGCCAGAAATTCTTCATCCAACTCAAAATGTTCGTCTCGTTCCATGGTGCTTTAAACGCTTAAAAAACGCCGGCAGACGCTCCGCCAGTCAACCGAGCATATTACCGAATATGGGACAAATCGCAACTATTTCGATGCCCCGCCACGCCCCTCGTTTGGGCGGCTCAATTGGGCCCCACTCGATGAGTGCCAGCACCCGACGCCCAGCGGCGTTCACTGAGCCTTGGTGAGCGGCGCGCGCTTGGCGTGGGACACGCCGTGGGGTGTGGGCGATGCGCTTCGATCACGCTGCGAGGCCCACCCAGTCCCCTCGTCCCGTGTTCACGCGAACAAGCCATGGCCTGGGTTCGGAGCCTCCAAGTGAGGTGATCTATATTCGAAGTAGTGATCCTAAGTATCTGAAATAAATGAAAACGAAAACTAAAAAACGGCGATCAATCGCAACACCGAGATTGCCGTGGGGGAACTGAGGGTGGCCACCCGCACGCCGGCCATGGGTGCGCTGAGCGCTTGCCAGGCTTCAGCCCTGGGCCACCACCGCGACTGAAGCGGCGGTGTGGATCGACGCACTTAGGGGGTTTTGCACTTCGCCAGGCAGTCGTCGTAGGCGTCGTCGCAGGCGCGCGCCTTGTCTTTATCTCGGCCCGCTTGGACCGAACATTTTTCGGCTTTGACGTCGCACTGGGCCATGCAGCTGTCTTCGGCCTCGCCCCGCGGGGTCGATACGCTCAGCACCGTCACCAGCATCGCCATTGCCAACCACCATCGCTTCATAACCACTCCTTTATCCTTATGTGTGCAGAAATTCAGCTGGAATAATCCTCCGCCGCCAGCAAAGGCAAGTGCTTCACACCCGCCCCAGCCATCTCGGCGTGGGCTTTGGCCCGCGGCAGCACGCCAGAAAAGTACGCGTCTGCCGCCGCGAGTTTGGCTTTAAGATAACTCGATTCGGGGTCCCGCTGCAGCCGTTCCGTGGCCACGGTGGCCATTCGAAGCCAGGCCGCACCGGCCAACACGTAACCGGAAAAGTGCAGGTAGTCGTGCGCCGCTGCGCCAATCTCTTCGGCGTTCAACAGCGCTTTGAGACCAATTTTTTTGGTCAAATCCGACCACAACTCCAGATGCGCTTTGAGGACAGTGGACAAGTCTTTCAAGGAGCGCGGCACGTTTTTTAAATAATGCTCTTGAAGGTATTGCGACAATTCCGCCAAGCCCTTGCCGCGATCCGACAACACTTTTCGGCCGAGCAAATCCAAGGCCTGAATGCCATTGGTTCCCTCGTAAATCGGCGTGATGCGCGCGTCTCTGAACCATTGTTCAACCCCAGTCGATCGAATGTAGCCCGCGCCGCCATGCACCTGAATCGCCAAGGACGTGCATTCCATCCCCCACTCCGTCAACATCGCTTTCATGATCGGCACCAGCACCGCAACGATGCGCTCGCAACGCTGGGCGTCTGCGCCCGTCGTCCCCTCGGCCACATCCAACAGCCGATAGGTGTCGTAAATGAGCAGCCTGGCGGCCTCCGTGAGGGATTTTTGAATCATCAACATCCGCCGCACATCCGGGTGGTGAACGATGCGCTCGTGCCCACTTTTGGCCGATAAGGCCCGACCTTGAATTCGATCAAAGGCGTATCGGCGCGACTGTTGAAGCGCCCGTTCCATCAAGCCCAATCCTTGAAGGCCCACCCCCAGGCGCGCTTGGTTCATCATCGTAAACATGACGCTCAAACCATCCCCCGGATGCCCCACCAAGTGCCCCTGCGCTCGGTCGAACTCCATCACGCAGGTGGGCGATCCATGAATGCCCATTTTGTGTTCCAGTCCGATGGCTTTAACGCCGTTCGCGCGCCCATCCTCGCGAAATCGGGGCACCACAAACAAACTGATGCCTTTGACGCCCTCGGGGGCATCGGGCAGGCGCGCGAGCACCAAATGCACAATGTTGGTGGTTAAGTCGTGCTCGCCAAAACTGATGTAAATTTTGGTGCCTGAAATTTCATAAAGGTCCTCTCCGACCGCAACGGCTTTGGTGCGCAACAACGCCAGATCCGAACCCGCTTGCGGTTCCGTCAAACACATCGTTCCCGTCCACTCGCCGGTGGCCAATCGCGGTGCGTAGCGGCTTTGCAGCGCTCGGCTGGCGTGACGCTCCAAGGCCAACAACGCGCCTTCCGTTAATCCCGTGGCCGAACGCCAAGCCATCGCCGATGAGCACCACAATTCACTGACCGGAATGTGTACCGCAAACGGCATGGCTTGTCCGCCCCAGCGTTCGGCGGCGGCCACGCTGACCCATCCGTGTTCTTTGAATTGATCAAAGGCCTCTTTGAAGGCCGCCGGAACGGTCACGCCGTTCGCCGTCAACGCCGGTGGCGTGCGATCGCCGATCTCGTTGATTGGACTTAAAACGTGTTCTGCAAAGTGACCCGCTTGCGAGAGAATTTCCCGAACCACGTCCGCACTCAAATCGGCGCGCTTGAGCGTGGCGAGATGCCCCTCCAAGTCCAGCACATCGAAAAGCACAAATTGGATTTCGCGAAGCGGTGCATGGTATTCCGGCATGGCAACCTCAACAGGGGAACGAGTTGGGCGCCGACCGGCACCCACAACCAACCATCGACGGAGTGAGCTTGCGCGCCCCTTGGCCAAAAATCAATAGGGTCAATCCCGCATCCACCCGAGCAGGGATTTCACCAAAAAGGCCAGCGTGGTCGCTGGCCTTGAACGTCGGTGCGTCACCCAGCGCCGGTGGCGATTACGGGCTCACCACCACCCGACCACTTTTGATCACCCAAACCGGATGTTCCGTGACGGTGATGTCTTTGAGCGGGTTGCCTTTGACGGCGACGAGGTCGGCCACTTTGCCCGCCTCCAAGGTGCCAATCTGATCGCCCAGCCCCAACAGATCGGCGCCATTTTTGGTGCCCGCTTGTAAGGACTGCGCGGGCGTAAAGCCGTTTTTGACCATGAGGCTAAATTCGGTGGCGTTCAACCCGTGTGGCTCCACCGCCGCATCGGTGCCCAACGCCACCGGCACGCCAATGCGCGCCGCGCGCTGAAACATTTGTTGAATCGCCGCCGCTGCGGCTTGCGCTTTGACTTGAATCGACGGCGGGAATTTTTCGTTGTGCACCCCCACGTAGTAGCCGGCAAAAATGGTGGGCACCAACACCACGTGTTTTTCTTTCATGAGCGCCAAGGTGTCGTCTTGTAAAAACGACCCGTGCTCAATCGAATCCACCCCTGCCGCAATCGCCATTTTGGCCGCGCGATCGCCGTGACAGTGCGCGGCCACCTTTCGACCCCAGGCGTGCGCCTCGGAGACGGCGGCGTTCATTTCCTCTTGCGTCATCTGCACGTTATCCACCGGGTCCGATAAGGACAAGACGCCGCCCGAGGGAATCATCTTGATGACGTCGGCACCAAATTTAATTTGCATGCGCACGGCTTCACGACATTGGTCGGCCCCGTTGCAAATGCCTTGCAAGGTCCGATTGACGGCGATGCGCTCGGGCGGAAAGGGCGCCTCGTCGGCGTGCCCGCCGCTCGAGCCGATCGCGTAGTTGGACACCACCATCCGCGGCCCTTCAATGACCCCATCGTTGATGGCGTTGCGCACGCTGCGCGCGACGTACTCGCTCGACCCCACGTCGCGCACGGTGGTGAACCCGGCGTGCAAGGTCAGTTTGGCGTTTCGGGCGCCGTACAGCGATTGCTCCGCGGCCGGTCGCATCACGCTGGCGTAAAAATCTTTGTACCAGTTGTCGCTGGATTGACCACTGATGTGCACGTGGGCGTCGATGAACCCCGGCAACAAGGTGACGTCGCCCAGCTCCACCACTTTGGCGTGGGCCGGAACGGCCTCGTGAGTGCCCACCGCCTTAATGCGCTCGCCTTCCACCGCCACCCAGCCCGGCTCACTCACCGTGCCGGTGTTGGCGTCGAACAGGCGCGCCGCTTTGTAAACCGTAAGCGCGGGATCGGCGGCCCACGCCGTGACCACACTCATCAACAGACTGAGCCCAAATAAGCGAGAAAACTGGCGCATCGTCATCCTCCTTAAAATCCACCGGTTTATTGGCCTGGGCACAGACTACACCACCACGGCGCTGCTGTGCGACCGGCCCACACCGCCGCTATAAAAATAAATATATGATTTTATTAATATTATTCGCGTGTGAACCCAATAAAACAAGATTGGTACATCAAATTCGATATTAATTTAGACAAAACCTGTACACCGTAGTATATTATGCCCATTCCCCTGCAGATCGCCGCCCCCCGGCGGTCTGCCACCCTCGGTGGCCGATTCGTCGGCCACTTTTTTTTTGCCCCCAGCGAGCCCAGTCCACCCCCAGCGCGGCCGATCGCGGTCAATACCGACTGGGAGAGTTCACGGGTTGGCGCTACAATCCCAGTCCCGACGAAGCTTCTGGACTCAAGGCGCTCGCAATGAACCTGCTGACACGAACCGACCAAGACCACGTCGCGATTCTCACGCTCCATCACCCGCCCATCAACAGCTTCTCTTTGCCGCTGCGTCAAGCGCTGTGGCAAGCGTTGCAACAGATTGAGCAAGACCCCACCATCAAAGGCGTGGTGCTCACCGGCCAAGACCTGTTTTCGGCCGGCGCGGACATTAAAGAATTTTCCAACCTCAAAGCCGAAATCGAACCGAATTTACGCACCCTGATACACCGCATTAACCATTACCCCAAATGGGTGGCCGTGGCGATCTCGGGTCTGTGCATGGGCGGCGCCTTCGAACTCGCCTTGGGCGCGCATCTGCGCGTCGCTCACGAGGCCTGCAAAATTGCGTTGCCGGAAGTCAAACTCGGTTTGTTGCCCGGCGCCGGCGGCACGCAGCGCTTGCCGCGCCTCATTGGCCTTGAAGCGGCGCTCAATTTTATGATCCAAGGCGCCACCTTCAAAGCCCGCGAGTGGCAAGCCCTGTTCGACGCGCTCGTCGAGGACGATGGCGTCGCCAAAGCCGTCGAATTAATTCGCGCCCAATCCGCGCCGCCCGTCGCCCTATCGCCCAAACCCGTGCGACATCCCCAGGCGGAAGCGTTTTTAAAATTTGCTGAAAACTCGGTGAAATCGGTCGCACCACGCTACCCCGCGCCCTTGAAAATCATCGAGTGTCTGAAGATCGCCACCACCACCGCCTTAGCCGATGGGCTCGCCAAGGAGGCGGTGTTATTTGAGCAACTCATGCTCTCCCCCGAATCGCGCGCGCTGCGACATCTGTTCTTTGCCGAACGAGCGGCGGGCAAAGTCGCCAACGACTCGCCCACCCTGACCGCCCCCCACATCGACTCCGTCGGCATCGTCGGCGCCGGCACCATGGGTTCGGGCATCGCCATCGCCCTGTTGCAAGCGGCGATCCCGGTGGTGCTGGTCGATCAAACGGACGACGCCTTGGCGCGCGGACGCAGCGCCATTGAGCGCTGGCTCAGCGATCAGCTGCGCAAACACAAATTCACCGAGGCGCGCGCGCAACAGGTGCGCGGCCTACTCACCTTGAGCACCGATTGGAACGCCTTACAGCAGGTTGATTTGGCGATCGAAGCGGTGTTTGAGGACTTGGCCATCAAACAAAGCGTGTTTGAAAAACTCGACGCCATCCTCAAGCCGTCGGCGCTGTTGGCGAGCAACACCTCCACCCTCGACATCAACGCCCTCGCCGCCAAAACCCGCCGGCCCCAGCAGGTGCTCGGTTTGCATTTTTTCTCGCCCGCCCATGTGATGAAATTATTGGAAGTGGTCAAAACCAACGACACCGCGCCCGAGGTCTTAAAAGCCGCGTTGGCGCTGGCCAAGCGCATTCATAAAATCGCCGTGATCGCCGGGGTGTGCGATGGCTTCATTGGCAATCGCATGGTGATCCCCTATCTGCGCATGGCCGAACAACTGGTCGAAGAAGGCGCAACGCCGGCGCAAGTGGATAGCGCGCTCGAGGCCTTTGGCATGGTCATGGGGCCATTTAAAGTCGCGGATTTGGCCGGCTTGGACATCGGCTACGCGATCCGCCGCCGACTGCGCCACGCGCACCCACAACTGCCCAAGAGTTTTTCCGAGGCGTTGGTCGAATCCAAGCGCTTGGGACAGAAAGTCGGCCTCGGCTGGTACCGCTACGACGGCGCCAAGCGCAAGCCCTTGGTCGATGAGGCCGTGCTGACGCAATTGGCGACCTGGCGACAGCAGCGGCGGATCACGCCGCGCACCTTCACCGCGGCGGAAATCGTCGAGCGCTGTATTTTCGCCCTCATCAACGAAGGCGCCAAGTTGTTGGGAGACGGCATCGCTGAACGCGCCTCCGACATCGATTTGGTGTACATCTACGGCTACGGGTTCCCGCCGTTTCGCGGCGGGCCACTCTATTACGCCCAATCCTTGGGCAGCATCGAGGTGTTGTCCACGCTCACGCGGCTGGCGCACACGGTCGATCCGCTGTACACACCGGCACCCCTGTGGCAACAGTGGTCAATCACGCAAGCACCGCTCCAGTAAGAGGCCCCTATGCGAGACGCACTCATCGTATCCTACGCCCGCTCGGGTTTAGCCAAATCCTGGCGCGGCGCATTGAACCTCACGCCGGGCGCCACCTTGGGCGCGCACAGCGTCAAAGCGGCCCTGCACAAAGCCCAACTCGACCCCGCCGAGGTCGAAGACGTGGTCATCGGCTGCGCAAACCCAGAAGGCACCACGGGATTGAACATCGGCCGGCAAATCGCCTTAGCCGCGCACTGCCCACCCTCGGTGCCGGGAATGACGATCAATCGGTTTTGCGCGTCGGGTCTGCAGAGCATCGCCACCTGCGCACAGCGCATTCAGGCCAAGGAAGGCGAGGTGTTTGTGGCGGGTGGGGTGGAGAGCATTTCCTGCACCCAACAAGAAATGAACACCCACATGCTCATGGACCCTGCCCTACAAAAACGCATTCCCGCAATTTATTGGCCGATGCTCAACACCGCCGAAGTGGTTGCTCAACGCTACCAAATCACGCGGGATCGCATGGACGCCTATGGGCTATTGAGCCAAACGCGCGCCGCCGACGCGGTCGCGCGCCAACTGTATGTCGACGAGATCGTTCCCATGTCCGTGACGATGGGGGTCGCGGATCCCAAAACCGGACAGCTGAGCACGCAAACGGTGACGCTGGATCGCGACGAAGGCATCCGCGCCGATACGACCTTAGAGGCGCTGGCTCAAATCAAACCGGCGCTGGACGGCGGCGTCATCGCCGCCGGCAACGCCAGTCAGTTTTCCGATGGATCGGCGGCGTGTGTGTTGATGAGCGAGCAGCACGCCGCCTCGTCGAAGGTCAAACCCTTAGGCATTTTCAGAGGCTACGCGGTTGCCGGCTGCGAGCCCGATGAAATGGGCATCGGCCCCGTGTTCGCGGTGCCCAAACTGCTCAAGCAGGTGGGACTGACTGTGGCCGACATTGGCTTGTGGGAACTCAACGAAGCCTTCGCCGTGCAAGTGCTCTACTGCATGGATAAATTGAACATTCCAGCGGATCGCCTCAACGTCAACGGCGGCGCCATCGCGGTGGGTCATCCCTACGGCGTCTCCGGCACGCGCTTGGTCGGGCACGCGCTGCTCGAAGGCCGACGGCGTGGCGTGCGCTACGTCGTGGTAACCATGTGCGTTGGCGGCGGCCAAGGCGCGGCGGGCTGCTTTGAAGTGATTCCCTAAACGCGCGTTTAGGGAACGCGCTGATCCACACGTACGCGAATCGCGTCGGCCGCCACCGGCCAGGCGATCGTCACGCGACCGCGCAGATCCCCCGCCCGCGGCATGGCCTCACCCGTGCTCGACCAGCGTGCGGTGAGTTCGAGTTGCTGCACCGAATGCCAATCCGACTGGCCCATCAACGCATCGGCCTCGGTCAACACCACCGTCAGCGGCTGGCCGCGATAGGCCACTTTTTGCGCCAACCACGGCGGACCGACGGCGCCTGGGGGTTTGGCGCTCACCAAAATAAAGCCCTGCGCGGCCGTGTTGTTCAGGGCAGGATCGATCTCCACACGAACGGGGATTTTCAACGCCGACGGCGCCGCCGCCTGATCCGCTGCGGCCAGCGGGTTTTGCGCCAGCCACGCGGTCAATTCCGGATCGGCTTTTTTTCCCATCGCCAAATCCACCGAGCGAATGTTCTCCAGCACGGCCTCTGCCACGTCGCGCGTCGGGTGGGTGCTCAACAAACGCAGCCAACGCGCGCGCGCCGATTCCAAGCGCCCATTCTCGCGATCGGAAATCCCCGCGTAGTACAGCGCGTCCGGTTGGTCGGGATTGATTTTAAGGGCCTGCTCCAAGTCGTCGCTCACGGCACTGGGAAACGGCGCGCCGTCATTGAGTTGCATCAACGTGGCCACACTCAAGCCCACCAAGGCATCGACGTTGCGATGACCCGCGGCGCGATCGGCGTTGGCGAACGCCAGGTGCGCTTGTTCAAATTGGGACAACGCCAGACGCGACCGACCCAACAGCAACCACCCCGTCACATCCTCGGGGTGCGATTTTAGTTTGAGCTCCAAGCGATCCACCATCGCCGCGATTTCAGGCGACACCGACCCGTTTTGGGCGTGCTCCCATTGATAATGGCTGCTGTGCAGATACAAACCCAAACTCGCCGCACCAAGGCCGGCCACCACGCCACCGCTCAGCAGCGCTTTGACGCGCGTCGTCAGCGTCCTCGCGCGCAGCACCGGCCAGCTCAAGGCGAGCCCGCCGAGCACCAGCGCCAGCACACTCCACATCCAGAACGCATTCATACGGAATCACCCCGCTCCAGGTCGCGGCGCTGCGCCCGCAACACGCGCCGTAAAATCACAGCCGAACCCGCCAACAGCGCCAGGGGCGCCACCCACAACAGCGCCGACTGCGCGCTCCAGGGGGGATCGTAGAGTATGTAATCCCCGTAGCGATCCGTCAGATAATGTTTGATTTGCTCGTCGCTTTGGCCCGCCGCGATGAGTCCACGGACTTGCTTGCGCAAATCGGCCGCCAAATCCGCATTGGAATCGGCGATGCTTTGATTTTGGCAGACCACGCAGCGCAACTCATGCACCAACGTGAGGTAGCGCTGCTGCCGCGCCGCGTCCTCAAACGCCACGCCCTCATCAATGGCCAAGCTCACTTGACTCCACAACACCATCGTCAACCACCACGCCCGCCACCATCGGTTCATCGGCGTTGCTCCGCGTTCATCAAGGGTGCAAATTCCTGTGCAAACGCCTCCACGGTCAGTGGCCCCGTGTGCTTGGCGACAATGACGCCATTGGGCGCAATTAAAAAACTCTCCGGCGCCCCGTAGACGCCATAATTAATGGCAATCGATCCGTCTCGATCCACAGCGACGTGGCGATAGGGGTTGCCCAGCTTCTGCAAATACCGCTGCGCCTCGTTGGGATCGTCTTTCCAATCGATGCCAACGATTTCCACCCCACGTTCCAACTGCAGTTTCAACAGCGACTCGTGTTCCTCGCGACACGCGACGCACCAACTGCCCCAGACGTTGAACACCACAAACCGCCCCCGATAATCGCTGGAACGAACGCGCTCGGCGGCGTTTTGCAGCGCGGGCAAATCAAAGGCCGGCGCGGCCTTATTGAGCAAGGGCGATTGAATGGCGTGCGGGTCCAACACGCCGCGGTCAATGTTGATGAGCGCTTTGGCGAACAGCGCCGCCAGCAAGAGGAACAGCCACAAGGGCCAGAAGCGTTTAATTACCCCGTTCACGCCCGACCCTCGCGCGCCCGAAACCACAGGGCCCACAAGCCCCCTAAGGCCATGAGCACCCCGCCCCACCAAATGAGCCGCACCAGTGGCTTGTACTGCAAGCGCACGCTCCACTTGCCTTGTCCGACGTCTTCGCCGAGGGCTAGGAATAAATCGTACCCCCCACCGCTGTGAATGGCGGCGTGGGTCATGGCCGAGCCGCCGGCGTGAAAGACGCGTTTTTGAGTTTCCAACTGCGCCAAAACGGTGGCGTCGCGTAGGACGACAAAGGCGCCACCCACGCCATCGTAATTCGGGCCTTTGACGGGATGCGTGCCTAAAAATTGCACCGTGTAATCCGCCAGGGGCACCGCGTCGTGCACGCCCAGCGACACGTCTTTTTCAATCGCAAAGGAACTGACCCCACTCACGCCGATCGTAAACACCCCAATGCCGATGTGGGCGATGACCATGCCCAGCGCCGCGGATTTAACGCCCGTCGCTGACCTGAACTCGTTCCACCACAGGTACGCGGATGAAAAAATCACCAGCAAGCCGGCCCAAAAGCCACTGACCGTCAACAGCGAAACCGGGGCGTGATACGAGAGCGCCAACAGCGACCCGCCGCCCAGCGCCACAAGGGCCAGCGCCCCCAGGACGCGTTGGCGGCGCGCGAGCGCGCCATACTTCCAGGCCGCGTGCGCCCCCACGCTGACCAAAAACACCAAGGGCAACATCGGGATCATGAACGCCACATTAAAATAAGGCGGACCGACCGAAATCTGACCCCATTTGAACACCTCTAAGATCAACGGCCACAAGGTGCCCAATAAAATCAACAACGCCGTGGTCACCAACAGCGCATTATTGATCAACAAAAAACTCTCGCGCGAGGTTTCGGTAAAGCCACCGGATTGTTTTAAGGCTTGGCCTTTGAGCGCGTATACCAGCAACGCCCCAACGATGTAAAACACCAACAGACCCAAAATGAACAACCCTCGGGTCGGATCCGCGGCGAAGGAATGCACACTCACGAGCACGCCGGAGCGCACTAAAAACGTCCCCAACAAACTCAAGCTAAACGTCAGAATCGACAACAACAACGTCCATTGCGTGAACAAGCCGCGTTTTTCGGTCACCGCCAGCGAGTGGATTAAGGCCGTCGCCGCCAGCCACGGCATAAACGAGGCGTTCTCCACCGGATCCCAAAACCACCACCCCCCCCAACCGAGTTCGTAATAGGCCCAAAAGCTGCCCAGCGTAATCCCCAGCGTCAACGACACCCACGACGCCAACACCCACGGTCTGGCCCAGCGCGCGAAGCGTTGATCCAACTGCCCACCCAACATCGCCGCCACCGCAAACGCAAACGCGACCGCGGTGCCGACGTAGCCCATGTACAACAGCGGTGGGTGCAAGGCCAACGCGGGGTCTTGCAAAATGGGATTCAAGTCCGCGCCTTCCGTGGGCGCCACCACCGCGCGTTCAAAGGGGCTGGAGGTCAATAAGGTGAACAACAAAAAGCCCAGTTGCACCAAGCCCAGCACCCCCAGCACGCGCAATCGAAGCCGCGAGGGCAAAGCGTGCGAGCCGTTCCACACCAACACCGCCCACACCGACAGCAGCAAGGCCCACAGCAATAAGGAGCCCTCGTGGGCGCCCCACGCGGCCGCCACGCAATACATCACGGGCAATTCCGTGTTGCTGTTCTTAGCCACGTACACGACGCTGAAATCGTGGGTCACTAAGGCGTGGATGAGCACCGCAAAGGCCACGGTTAACGCCAGCCACACGCCATAGGTGCTTTGGCGGATCAACGCCAAGGACATGGACTCCGACCAGCGCAGTGGCGCCAAGCCCAACACCGAACTCCACAGCGCCAACACGACCGCCACCGCTAAGGCCAAGGTTCCCCATTCCGGCATCATGGTGTTATTTTCTCCGCGGTGGGGGGGTTGTGTTTGAGGGATTTGGCCACCTCGGGCGGCATGTATTTTTCATCGTGTTTCGCCAACACTTCGTCGGCGTAAAAATCGCCGTCTTTGAGGCTGCCGTGCGCGATGACCCCCTGTCCTTCGCGAAACAAATCCGGCAACAACCCCGTGTAGTGCACGGTGACGCTGTGGGCAAAATCGGTGAGCACGAATCGGACCTCCAAACTGCCGGGCGAACGCTGCACCGAGCCCTCCGTCACCATACCGCCCAAACGAAAGGCGCGCGCGCTCGGCGCTTTGCCCGCGACCACCTCGGACGGATCAAAAAAATACGTGATGTTTTTATCAAAGGCTTGCAGCGCCAAAACCGCCGCCACGCCGACGCCCACCGCCATCGCCAACACCAGCGCCAAGCGCTTCTGCCGCGGCGTCATCGCGACGCCTCGCGCTGCAGGCGCTGCCGTGCGCGCTCCAGGCTTTCGCGCTCAAAGCGCACGCTCAATCGCCACAACGCCACCACGACCACGCCCATCACGGCGTAGGCGCTGTACACAAACACCCCATAGCCGCCCATCGCCCACGACACGTCATTCATGATGCTCATCCACCGTCAAAAGCCAGCTCGGTCGACGTTCGCGCACCAGGATTTCCGCCCGCAAGCGAACGCAGGCCAAGTACGCCATTAAACAGGTAAACCCCACAAAACACGCCAACAGAGGAATGAGCATGGCCGCCGGCATGGCCGGGCCATCGGCGCGAATCACGGTGGATCCCTGATGCAAGGAATTCCACCAGTTCACGGAAAAATGAATGATCGGCACGTTCACAAATCCCACCACGGCCAGCACGGCGCTGGTGCGATCCGCTCGGTCCACGTCGTCGAAGGACGCGCGCAACACCATATACCCGACGTACAAAAACAATAAGATGAGTTCACTGGTCAGACGAGCGTCCCAGGCCCAATACGCGCCCCACATCGGTCGCCCCCACAGCGACCCGGTGACCAAGCACACCAACGTGAACGCCGCGCCCAACGGCGCCAGCGCGCTGGTTAAGGCGTGCGCGAGTTTCAGGCGCCAGATGAGGCCAATCGCCGATGCGATCGCCATGGTTGAAAACGCCAACAACGACAACCACGCGCATGGGGCGTGGATGTAAATGATCCGATAGGCGTCGCCTTGCTGATAATCTTTGGGCGCAAAATACAAGCCGTTGCCGAGCCCAAAGCACAGCAACACCACCGCGGGCACCCAAAACCACGGTTTTAAGGTCTGCGCCGTTTGATAACAACTGGGCGGCGACGCTAAGCGGTGAAACCAAGTCCATCGTCCCATAACTACTCCATGGCAATGCGCACGGCCGCGGTGACCGCGGGCAACGCTAATGATACGGACAACACGCACAAAGACCCCAGCAACCACAGCGCGCCCGCCGTGTCTTGGCCTTGACTGGCCAAATCCATCGCCCGCGCGCCAAAAATTAAAATCGGCAAGGCCATGGGCAACGTGATCAAACTCAACAAACTCGACGAGCGCCGCGCGCTCAGCGTCAAGGCCGCCCCAATGGCCCCCAACAGCGACAAACACAAGGTGCCCAACGCCAAACTCCCCATCACCACCCCGACCGCCGAAGACGGAATGGCCAAACTCATCGCAGCCAAAGGCGCGAGGAGCATTAAGGTGACGCCACTGAAAAACCAGTGCACCGCGATTTTGCACGCAATCAAGACCCACAAGGGATGGGGCGACAGCACCCATTGTTCCAAAACCCCTTCCTCGAAGTCGTTGGCAAACAGCCGCTCCAGCGACAAGGTCGAACTGAGCAAGGCCGCCACCCACAACACCCCCGGCGCTAAGGTTTTTAACAGGTCGGGGGTTGGGCTCAAACTCAAGGGAAACAGCGTCACCACCAAACTGAAAAACACCAAGGGCTGAAGCCACTGCGAGGGCTTGCGCGCCGCCAAACGGCACTCGCGTCGCATCACTTCCCCCATCGCTCGACCTAAGGCGTTGTTCATAGCGCCAGCGCCCGATAGCCCCGCGGCTCAAACGTCAACTGGGCGTGGGCACTGAAAATAACCGTTCCGCCCGACTCAATCCGCCGATCGATGAGAGACAGCACCCACGCCATGCCGTCGCTGTCCAAGTTCGTCCACGGTTCATCCAAAATCCAAACGGGCAAGGCGTGGGCCAAACACAGCCGCGCCAAGGACACGCGCCGTTTTTGACCCGCGCTGAGCGCGCGCACGGCTCGATCTCGGCACTCGGCAACGCCGGCGTCGACGAGCGCTTGTTCCAGCTCGCCCGGCGCGGCCCCGCCCTGCAGGTTGGACCAATGCTGGAGATTTTCGAAGGCCGTCAAGTCGGCGCTTAAACCGTGGCTGTGGCCTAAGAAAAAAAGCTCGCGACGCAGCGTCGGCAGCGACGCGTCGTAGGGCACCCCCCGATACCGAAGCGTGCCGTATTCTGGCCACAGAAAGCCGGCCAACACGCGCATGAGGGTGGTTTTGCCAACGCCATTGGCGCCCATCACGTGCACCGCTTCGGACGCGGAAAATTGCACGCTTAAACGGTCTAAGACGCAGCGGTCCTGCCGCCAAAACTCAATTTCTGTCGCCTCGATTAAGATAGTCGCCACCCTTTTTAACCACGCTCCATGCAAACGCACGCGCGTGGCGGCTATTTTAGCGTAGCTGTGTGCGCGCGTTTATGGTTAGTTTCCGAAGTATCCCCGGATCGGATCCAAAGGGGAAATCGGCCAGATGGACTCGATTGCCAAATTCTGGGTTGTTTCAGGTATCATAGCCCCATCGCGCGGGTGGCGGAATCGGTAGACGCACGGGACTTAAAATCCCGCGCCGCAAGGCGTGCGGGTTCAATTCCCGCCCCGCGCACCAAATCCCACCTGGCTCCCCTCCACACCGACCACTGCGTGATCCTCTGTTCAGGACGCGAGGACGGCGTCCCAGCTTCAGTGACCCCCTTCGAAACCGCCGCGCTTGCATCGCGCAACCACCGCGCGACGGGCCCCACTTGTGCTGCGGTGCGATTTCACATCGGACAATCAATTTTGCGTTTATGATCAGGTACGATTGAACCGGCGAGTGAAGATACGCTTCACGCGGTGATGGTCCAGCGACGGACTCGAGGCATGGACAACGCGGTCGTGAAGCACACCCTTAATTAATCCTAATAGCGATTTTGGAGTACTCCTATGAAGATTCGATTTCAACTAGCCGCTGCTGCAGTGATTGCCGCGTTGAGCGCGAGCCCCTCTCACGCAGCGGACACGATTAAAATTGGCGTGGACGGACCCTTCACCGGCGGATCCTCGTCCATGGGCGTGAGCATGCGCGACGGCGTGCTGTTGGCGATTAAAGAAATCAACGCCAAAGGCGGCGTGTTGGGTCGCAAATTGGAACCCGTCCTGCGCGACGACGAAGCCAAAAATGAACGCGGCGTTCAAATCGCCCAAGAACTCATTGAGCGTGAAAAAGTGGTCGCGACGGTGGGCTACATCAATACGGGCGTCGCCTTGGCCTCGCAACGGTTTTTTCAGGAAGCCAAAATCCCCGTCATCAACAACGTCGCCACCGGCACCGCCATCACGCAACAGTTTGCGGATCAGCCGACTCGCTTTGTGTTTCGAAACTCGGCGCGCGACGCCATTCAAGCGCCCATGATCGCCAGCGAAGCGATTGACAAGCGCGGCTTTAAAAAGGTGGCGATTCTGGCCGACACCACCAACTACGGCAAACTGGGTAAAGACGATTTGGTCAAAGCCTTGGCCGCCAAAGGCATCACGCCCGTCGCGATTGAGCAATTCAACATCGGCGACGTGGACATGACCGCGCAACTGCTGCGCGCCAAAAGCGCTCAGGCCGAAGCCATTCTGACCTACGGCATTGGGCCCGAGCTGGCGCAAATCGCCAACGGCATGGCGAAGATCAACTGGAAAAAACCCATGATCGGCAGCTGGACCTTGTCGATGGCGAACTTCATTGAAACCGCCGATAAAAACTCCGAGGGCGCGCGCATGCCGCAAACCTTCATTCAAGAACCCAACACGCAACGACGCAAGGCGTTCATCGATGCCTACGTCAAGGAATATAAGCCTAAGAATGGCATCATGCCGTCTCCGGTCTCCGCCGCTCAAGGGTACGACTCGATTTTCCTATTGGCCGCGGCGATCACTCAAGCCAAGAGCACCGATGGCGATAAAATTCGCGAAGCGTTGGAGAATTTAAACGCCAAGGTGGACGGCGTGGTGACGACCTACGATCACCCCTTCAGCGCCGCCGATCACGACGCCATCACCGACAACATTCCGGTGATGGGGGAAGTCAAAGGCGGACGAGTCGTGTACGCCTATCAAGCCGATGCCGAAAAAGGCAGCGACATTCGGCTCAAGAAAAAGAAATAACGAACGCCCTAAGCCCCAGCGCGGCGTGGTCGACGCGGCCAAACCGCGCTGGGAATGTCTGAAGTCAAGCGAGCAACGAACATGGACATATTGCTGCAACTGGCCATCAGCGGTGCAATCGTGGGCATGATCTACGCGGTCATCGCCTTTGGGTACCAACTGACCTTCGCCACCTCCGGCACCTTAAATTTTGGTCAAGGCGAAGCGCTCATGTTGGGCGCGCTCGTGGGCTTATCGGTCTTCAATGCTGGCATCAGCTATTGGTGGGTGCTGCCCATCGCGAGTGTGTTTGGCGCCCTTCAAGGATTTTTCGTCGAATGGGTCGGGGTTCGACCCGCCATGAAAATCAAGTCCGAATTCGGCTGGATCATGTCGACGATTGCACTGGCCATTATTTTCAAAAACGTTGCCGAAAACATCTGGGGCCGCGACGATTTGCGTTTTCCATCGCCCTTATCCGACACCCCCATTACCTTCGGCGACGCCTACATCGATCCGATGGGGCTGGCCGTGATTGGTGGCGCGGTCGTGATCATGCTGGCGGTCGAAGCGTTCAATCGCTTCACGATTCTGGGCAAGGCCGTGGTGGCCACCGCCAACGACCGCGATGCCGCCGGCTTGATGGGCATCAACACCCGCTGGGTGATCGCCCTGTCCTACGCGCTCTCCTCCCTGACGGCGGCCTTTGCCGGCGTGTTGATTGCGCCCGTGACCTTAACCGGGGCACGCATGGGCGCGTCGCTGGGTTTAAAAGCCTTTGCGGTGGCCATTATTGGTGGCTTGTCGAGTGGTTTTGGCGCCGTCATCGGCGGTCTCATTTTGGGCATCGCCGAGAAAGTCACGGGATTTTACCTCTCCACGGGTTACACCGACGTGCCCGGCTTATTGCTGCTGCTGTTGGTGTTGATCATTCGACCCGCCGGCCTGTTGGGCAAAACAACGATTAAAAAGGTGTAGACATGATTCGATGGAATCAATGGAGTGCCTTACTCCTGACCAGCGTCGCGTTGATCAGTCTGCCGTGGCTCTTGCCCAACGATTTTTACCTGCATCTGGCTGAAACCATTCTGATCTACACGGTGTTGCTGTACGGCTTAGACATCGTCGTCGGGTACACCGGGCAAGTCTCCTTAGGCCACGCGGGATTGTTTGGCGTCGGCGCTTACGCCGCGGGCGTGTTGTCGATCAAATGTGGCCTGGGGTTTTGGATCGCCCTTCCCGCCTCCATGGGGATTACGGCCGCGTTTGGGATTTTGTTGGCCTTGCCGGCGCTGCGCGTGGTTGGGCCGTATTTGGCGATGGTCACCTTGGCCTTTGGAACCATCATTCAAATCCTCATCAACGAAATGGATTTCCTGACCGACGGTCCCTTGGGCATTAAGTTATCAAAGCCGTTGATTCACGCGCATCACCTCAGCGTGGTCGAGTATTACGGGGTGGTGGTGCTCATTTTCGTCTTGGCCACCATCGTCATGAACCGCCTCGTGCACAGCCACTGGGGGCGAGCGTTTGAGGCGCTGCGCGACAGCCCCATCGCCACCGACTGCATGGGCGTGTCCGTCTATCGCTACAAAGTGCTGGCCTTCGTGTTGAGCGCGGGCTTTGCGGGCGTCGCGGGGTGTTTGTATGGGTACAGCGAACAATACATCTCCCCCAACACCTACAACTTTGATTTGACCATCTTGTTCCTGCTGGCAATCATCATGGGCGGCCGAAAATCGCGCTTTGGGGCCCTGCTGGGTTCCACCATCATCGTCTTGCTGCCCAAGCTGTTGGACGACATTCATTCGTTTCGTCTGACCGCGTGCCTGTTGGCTGGCGCGGTGTTGTTGGGCAGCGTGGTGTCGATTCGCCGCGGCATCACGACGCTCAAAGCCGTGTGGATTCCCGTGCTCGGCACCGTCGCCATCGCCGTCGTGTCCTTTCAATTGGAAGCCATGACGGATTGGCGTTTGAGCATTTTTGGCGTCATGATTCTATTGGTCGTGTATTACTTACAAGACGGCATCGTTGGGTTCAGCAGCCAATGGGTGCGCAAACTCAAACTGGCCGATCGGATGGAACAGTCCATTCCCTTCGCCGCCGTCGATGTGAATCGCGCCCCGATCACGGCCCAATCGCAGCACTCCAGCGAGCCGTTTTTAAAGGTCTCGAACGTGGTGATGGCCTTCGGTGGCCTCAAGGCGCTCAACCGCGTGTCGTTCAGCGTGCATCGGGGGGCGGTGTTGGGCCTCATTGGACCAAATGGGTCCGGAAAAAGCACGATGATGAATGTGCTGACGGGGTTGTACAAGCCCACCGCTGGACGCATTGAGTTCAAGCAGCGCGACATCACCGGCAGTGACCCCAGCGCCATCGCCTTAAACGGCATGGCGCGGACGTTTCAAAACGTGCAGTTGTTCGGAGAAATGACCGTTTTGGACAACGTCTTAGTCGGCCTCCACCATGGGTTTAAAAGCGGCCTGTTTGGCATTGCGTTGCGTCTGGGGCGTTTTGGCCGCGACGATCAGTCCTTGCGCGAGCGGGCCGATCGGCTGCTCACCATGGTGGGCTTACAGCATCACGCCAATGAGTTGGCCCGCAATCTGCCCTACGGCAAGCAACGCCTGCTTGAAATAGCCCGCGCCTTGGCCTTGGATCCGGAGCTATTGCTGTTGGATGAACCGGCGGCGGGTCTCACGGCGGCGGACATCGTTGAGTTGCTGTCGATCATCAAAGTCATTCAAGCGGCCGGAATCAGTGTGGTCTTGATTGAGCACCACATGGATGTGATTCAAGCGGCCTGTCAGCACGTCATCGTGTTTGATTTCGGCGAAATCATTGCCGCGGGGACACCGAGTGACGTTCAGGCCAACCCAAAGGTCATTGAAGCGTATTTGGGCGCATGAGGAAGGCGTATGCTAATCGTTGACCATTTAGAAGCCGGGTACGGCAAGATCACGGTGCTCAAAGGCATCAGCTTTGAAGTGCCCAAAGGCAAAATTGTCTCCTTAATCGGATCCAACGGCGCTGGCAAAACCACCACCATGCGCGCCTTAAGTGGAATGTTAACGCCCCACGGCGGCAACATCCGCTTCAAGGGCGAACGCATCACCGGCAAACGCTCGGACCAAATCGCGCAATTGGGCGTCGCCCACTCGCCGGAGGGACGCCGCGTCTTCACCTCGATGTCCGTGCACGACAATTTGATCTTAGGCGCCTACACCCGCCTGCGTCGCGGCGAAGCCTCTAAACGCATTCAATCCGACTTACAACGCATGTTTGATTTGTTTCCCCGCCTCGCCGAACGCAAAACCCAGCTGGCGGGCACGCTGTCGGGTGGCGAACAACAAATGCTGGCCATGGCGCGTGCGCTGATGATGAACCCCGATTTAATTTTGTTGGACGAACCGTCGATGGGATTGGCGCCCATTTTGGTGGCGGAGATTTTTGCGATCATCCGCCGACTGCGTGAGGATGGGGTCACGATGTTGTTGGTTGAACAATTCGCCAGTGCCGCATTGAAAGTATCGGATTATGGGTATGTCTTAGAACATGGCAAAATTGCCCTCCACGACAGCGCGGAACGATTGAGTCAAAACCCAGCGGTCATCGCCGCCTATTTGGGTGGCGCCGCCGGCCATTAATTGGGTTATGAACTCGAGCCTCACGCTGCTGTTGGTCGCCACGTATTTTTGTGTGCGGCTCTACGGCCTCACCCGTCGTGGGCAGGTTCTGCAACACCGCTGGCTGTTTTTACTGCGCAGCTTTTTCCCAAACTGGCAATTTTATGCCCACGTCGGCGTCAGCCCACGGCTATGGATTCGCCTGTTGGATTCAACCCACCCCGGCGCAGACGAGCGCTCAACGGCGGCGGTAACCGACCACAATCGATCCCCAGTCCCCCGTTCGGACTGGGCGCTGGTGTACCCGCGCGCCAAGCGGCGATGGGCGCATCTGGTGCACAACCCCGCGATTGCCCTAGCGCTTTACGAGCAAAACCTATTAGACCATCTGATTGCCGACATGGCCGACAACGATGCGCCGGAGGCGGTTGCCCACCACACCAGCTATCAACTCCTGCAGCGCGTCGCCCAGAGCCATCTGGCGGCCTTGATGAACCCCGCCGACCCCCATGGCGTCGCCCCAGCCACCGCTGCTCTATTTTGGCAATTTTGCGTCACCCAAAGCCCTACGGGTCAACCCATCTCGGTTGAGCGCGACGCGGTGTTGATCTCTCAACCCCTGCCACTGCCGAGGATCGGTCATGAGTGAATCGACCGGCCTGCTGTTGCGTCTGACCGAAATTTTAGTCGGCATCAGTTTGGCGATCCAGTGCCTTGAGAATCTGCGCTTGAACGCCGCGTTGAGCGATGCTGGGGTGCACGCGCGCGCGGTGCTGGCACCGGACTGGCGACGCTTACCACCCGTTCTGCGCGCGGGACTGGATTGGCTGTATCAACCAACGCCGTGGCGAGTGATGCAGGCGCTGCGGCTGTTGGCCATTGTCCCCTTGCTGCTGGGTTGCTCCCTCACGAGTGTGGTGGCCGTGCTGTGGTTGAGTCAACTCGTCATCGCGATTCGATGGCGCGGCGCGTTTAATGGCGGCAGTGATTTTATGACGCTCACGGCGCTCACCGGACTGGGCTTGGGGCTATTGCTGCAAACGCTGGGCCTGAGCCGCGGCGTGGAATTTGGGTTGTACTACATCGCCCTACACAGCGCGAGCAGTTATTTCATTTCTGGGGGCGTCAAGTGTTTTCACAAAGAATGGCGGAATGGCAGCGCCCTCGCCCTGTTTTTGGACGAGGGCGTGTACGGCCCTTTGGGCGATGATCACCCCTTCCGAAACCCAACCGTCGCGACGCTGGTGTGCGCCGCGTTCATCGGGTTTGAGCTGTCGGTGTTGGTGGGGCTGGTGTTCACGCCCTACATGCTGGTGTTTTGCCTGCTTGGCGTAGGATTCCACTTCGGTGTGTTCTGGTACCTGGGATTGAATCGATTCGTGTGGGCGTGGATCGCAACCTATCCCAGCTTGATTTTATTATCCCTGACCCTGAGCAGCCTTGTGCATCAAAGCCCTTGACCACGGTTTGAGATTCATAGGGTCGAGTGGGCAAACTCGACGATCCTTCGGGGCGCTTTTACGGGTCCGGCGGCCTCAGCGGGACAACGCCACTGACTCTCAAAACAACCCATCGAAGGCCAACAAAAATCGGATACAGCAGCCGGGCGACCCACTGGCGTCGAACGCTCACCAACACCCGTTTCTGCCACCACGGTGTCTTCAACTCAAGGCGCAGGCCCAGCTGATGGAGCGCCCGCCACCCCACGTAAAGGTCGGTGTCGGTCTGCAGACAAAATCCGCGATTCAACGGAACGCCCTGTGCCCACAACCGTAAAGTCGCCTCCCGCCCGTGACGCGCGTCCTCAACCGTCCAGCGCGCGCTGGAAGAGCCCTTAGCCGCTGGCATCACCACGTCCTCTACGGCGTAACGGCACAAGGGACACTGCCCGTCGTAGGTCAAAACCACCCACTGCTCCGACTGCGTTGACTTGCGCACAGAGTCCTCGGGTGGCGGCCAGGCATTGGATGGGGGGGATTGCGGTACACTGCTCATTACGATTAAACACGCCTATTCATCGACACTCTCTTCATTGTATCGAAGGTTGGCGTAGGGATTGGGAATGACTGATTTAGAACCATCGTCCATTGGAGGGAATACCCGCCGCCTTCGCGATCGCACGGTCACCGATCCTAGAGCGCGGCGATGGCGTTTCCATTGTCGGTTCACCCCCATCGGGCTCATTGGGCTCATCGTGTTCGTCTTCTGGAGCATCCGCGCTATGGCCATCGAAGAACCCGCGTATACCGTACTCCAATCGGATCCCCCCTTCGAGCTCAGGGCGTACGCGCCGATGATCATTGCCGAGGTCGAGGTGGAGGGCGATTTAGACCGTGCGGGATCGCAGGGTTTTCGCCTCATTGCGGGCTATATTTTTGGAAAAAATCGCACGCGTCAATCGGAATCTCAATCCATTGCCATGACCGCGCCCGTGGTCATGAACCCCGAGGGCGCACAATCCATTTCAATGACCGCACCGGTGTCCATGAGCGCCGTGGAGAACACCCAGCGGTGGAAGATGCATTTTGTGATGCCCCGCGAATACCAACTCAATGATTTGCCGACGCCCCTCGATTCTCGGGTGGTTTTAAAACAAGTGCCCGCCAAACGCTGGGCAGTGTTGCGCTACAGCGGTTTTAACACCGAGCGAAAAACGCAACAAAACGGTCAACGACTCCGCGACTGGATGACGTCGCAGGGATTGAATGCCCAAGGGCCGGTGCACTTAGCGCGCTACAACCCGCCATGGACATTGCCGTTCGCACGCCGCAACGAAGTGATGTTGGAGGTGGCGGCGCCCTGATCGTCTGGCCCGACTGGCCCGGCTGTTTGACCGTGCCAAGCGGCGTTCCCGCACCGTCGATCGTTCAAATTCGCGCGGGGTCACCCGTCGCTTGCTACACTCGGACTCTAAAAGTGATCACGTCAACGCCCAGTGAGGTTAATCGATATGAGCAAGCGATTCAGCACCCTCGCGCCGAACCAGTACTCCGCTGCGCAACGCCAAGCCGTGCGCGAGTTCGAGACGGCGCGCCAGGGGCCCATTTTTGGGCCATTTGAACCCATGCTGCACTCCCCTGGCCTCATGACCGCGGCCCGCGCGATGGGGGACCATTTGCGCTATCGCTCGCATCTGCCGCGGCAATTGAGCGAGTTTGTGATTCTCATTACGGCGGCGGAATGGAGCCAAAACTTCGAGTGGCAAGTTCATTCCGCGGTGGCGGCACTAGAAGGTCTGGCGAGTGAGATTATTGAGAGTCTGCGTCAAAAAATCGCACCAATAGGCCTCAACGAACTTCAACAAGCGTGCTACGATTTTTCGATTGAATTGCATCGCCAGAAGCACGTGTCGGATCCGGTCTTTGAGCGCGCGCGGGCGCTGCTGGGGGAGTCCGGCGTCATCGATTTGATTGGCATCAATGGGTATTACGCGCTATTGGCCATGCTGCTCAACACGGCACAGGTCGAGGTTCCCAATCCCGCGTTTGGCGAAACGCCGCCGCTGCAAAGCGGCGCTGCCACAACTCAGTCCGCTCCATAGACCCCGATCGAATCGGGGTTCTCACCCAGCGTCGCCAACCCGCTCACGGGCACGTGGACTGCGCACCGACATCCAAATCCAAACAGCGGCCATCAATTTCGCCCGGTGGGATCGCAAGCCCAATGAGGGCTGCGAGCGTGGGCAGAATGTCCACTGTCTCGACCGGCAGCGCTTGTTCAAAGCCCACCGTTCCCGGACGGTAAAACAGGACGGGAACCCGTCGATCGTAGTTCCACGGACTGCCGTGGGTGGCCAAATACCCATCCCCCGCCGCCAGATCCACGAGCATTGGTTTCATGACCACCAGCAGATCGCCCGAGCGCTTTGATTCAAAGCTGGCCGCCAAGCGCTCTTCTAAGCTCCATTCGTCCACCGGCATTGCCGAGGGCTTAACCTGCGCCAATTGCTCGCGCGTATACACCGCTTGCACTTGAGGATGCGATTGATACAACCGCACCGCCGCGCTCAGCACCTGATCCCGACTCTTTTTGGGAACGCTTTGGGAGAGGTACAGATCGCCCACATCCGCCACCCCCAACAACAGCGGCGGCTCGAGCTTAAACTGGCGCGCCAACAGCGCGTTGATGTACGACAACCGCAAGGTGTAATCGACCCGCCCATCGCTTGGCATGGCGCGGTTTTGTTGGCGTTCGGCGGCGTCGTGACCGCCGTGGTCGGCGGTCAACACCACGACGTAAGGCACGTGCGTGGCGTCTAAGGCGTCCAACAAGCGACCCACGTTGCGATCCACGTCGGCGATTTGCGTGCACATTTCAGCGCCCTGGGTGCCATAGGTGTGCCCGACGTAATCGGTGGCGGATAAACCGACGGCGAGCACATCCACGGCGTTGCTCTGACCGAGTTTCAGTTCGTTTAATAACCCAATGGCCAGATTGGTGGTTAAGCGATCGAAGTCCACCGAGGTTCGGTAAGACTTCGCCGATTTGGGGAGCACGTCTGGCAAGGTGCCAACGGTTTGCTTGCCCACGGTAAACGGAATGGCATACCGCGAACACATTTCCGGCAACGCGGCTCGCGAGGGAAACTCCAACACGCGTTCGAGTTCTCGATTGACGTCCACAACGCTCTGTGGCGTCACGCCTACGCGATCTTTAAACGTGACGTATTGCGATCCATTGAAATACCACAAGGAGTCGGTGTGATGGCCTCCCATCATGACCGCCGCGCGATCTTTCCCCGCCACACTGACGATTTTTGATTGCGCGGACACGGCTTTGATGCGATCCCCCAGGGTGGGGACTTTTAAAAACTGCGGCGACACCTGATAGTCGTTGTGGGTGGTGCCCGCGATCGAGGGGTCTTCTGAGCAATACACTTGCTTGTCCGAACGCTCGACGCTTTGATCAATCCATTCATTGGCCACAATGCCCGTGCGCGCGGGGTGAGATCCGGTCAGGATGGTGGAATGACCCGGACACGTCTCCGTGGCGGCGTGGCTTTGAAAGGCCTGTGGAAAGACGACGCCTTGGGTTAATCGCTTCAATCCGTAGGCGTAATCCGCGCGGTATTGATTGAACAGATCCGCCGAAAACTGATCCACGGAGATCGCCACAATGAGTTTTGGCGCGTCCGTTGACGGCGACGCGACACCGGTCGTCGTCAGCGACGCCAAGACCGCCACCACCCCGCCTAAGCCGTATTTGATCCGAGTCATCGCCATCCCCTCTGGGTTCCACCCAACCGTTGCGGTCTCGACCGATTTTAACCATCTTATGTGAATCGGATGTTTCGGGTCAATGCGGATTGCCGATCCATTGATGGGTCAGCACGAGCGGCCGCCTGCCGTGATGCGCGCGTTTTCAGAGGATGAGGAGTTCACAGGTCTGCCAATGGCGTTCGGCGACGACGCGGGCTGCCGCAGCCAATCGATGATCCCGACAGAATTGGTGCACAGAATGCACCGTGTCGATGCACGAGAGCCGCTCGCGTTCGACAGCATCGTTGGGTTCAATTTTAAAGTTTGGTCGGGGCGAGAGGATTTGAACCTCCGACCCCTTGCACCCCATGCAAGTGCGCTACCAGGCTGCGCTACGCCCCGACCGGCGTTGAGCGGCGAACGCCACTCAAGTGACTATTGTAGCTGAATCCGTTGGACAATTACTTTCGAAGTAACTTGAGCAGGTCTTCTAATTCCACGCGCACCTGTCGGACGATTTGTTGAGCGGCCTGAGAATCCTCTTTGGCCTCTTCTCCCGACAGCTTCAAGCGCGCGCCGCCAATCGTAAAGCCCTCATCGTAAAGCAGGCTGCGTATTTGACGAATGACCAACACATCTTGATGCTGATAGTAACGGCGATTGCCCCGTCGTTTGGCCGGCTTTAACGTTGGGAACTCTTGCTCCCAATAGCGCAAAACGTGGGGTTTAACGGCACACAACTCCGCGACTTCACCGATGGTGAAGTACCGCTTAGGCGGGATCGTGGGCAATTCTAAATTATTGCTGGGTTCCAACATAAGACTCGACCTTCGCTTTCAACTTTTGACCCGGACGGAACGTCACCACGCGACGAGCGCTGATGGGGATTTCTTGACCGGTCTTCGGGTTTCGACCCGGACGCTGATTTTTATCGCGAAGATCAAAGTTACCAAATCCTGACAGCTTAATCTGCTCTCCATTCGAGAGTGCGTGACGCAATTCCTCGAAGAACAAGTCGACAAGCTCACGTGCTTCACGTTTGTTCAACCCTAATTGATTAAACAAAGCCTCTGCCATTTCCGCTTTAGTCAATGCCATCTCGGACTAACCTCATTATTCTCTAAATGCAGCCCCAACCTCGTCACTCAGTTTAGCCTTAATCTTCATAATTATGGCATCCACTTCAGTGTCCGCTAGTGTCCTACTTTTATCCTGTAATATCAAGCCGATGGCCAAACTTTTTCGCCCTTTTTCGATTCCTTGACCGCGGTAGACATCAAACAACACCAACTCTTTGAAGTTCTCATCGGCATTTTTTCGAACGACGCGTTCCACCGCTGCAAATTCAACCGCGTCATCCACAATTAAGGCGATGTCGCGGCGCACACTGGGCTGCTTGGAGGGGCTAACCCCGTGGGGCAAGGCAGCATCAACGAGGCCATCGACGGCCAACTCCATGAACACCGGAGAAATTGATAAGTCTATTTTTTTCAATAGCTTAGGATGTAATTCTCCAATGAATCCGAGGATTTTATCGCCCCGTCTGATCTGCGCCGAGCGCGTGGGGTGCAGAAAGTCGCGCGTGGGTTTCTCCCACACCACGTCGTGGCCCTGACCCGAGGCCGCCAACAACGCTTCCACGTCTGCTTTTAAATCGTAAAAATCCACCGGGCGACTTTTCTCACCCCATTGTTCGCAGAGCCAAGGCCCATAATGCAGCGCGGCAATGCAATCGCGCTCGCGGACTTGACCGTTCTCTGAGGAAAAGACCGCGCCCAATTCGACGATGCGCAATCGATGAATTTGCCGGTTGACGTTATCGCGCAGATTCAATAACAACCCCGGGATCAAACTTTGGCGCATCTGCGACAGGTCATTGGAAATCGGGTTGCCGATGTTGATCGACTCGGCGTCGCCCAAAATCTGCTGTTGCCACTGAGGGGACAAAAAGGTGTAATTCAACACTTCCTGATAACCCCGATCAATGAGTCGCATCAATAAGCGATGCGCATCAATCACTCCTTCCGGACACGCTTTCGGGGTCGACAACCCAGGGGTGTCGAGGTCTGGGATTCGATTGAATCCGTAAACCCGGGCGACTTCTTCGATCAAATCGGCTTCAATTTTCAGATCAAAGCGGTAACTGGGAACCGCAACACGCACCCCGCCCTCGATCGGCTGGGGATTGAGGCCCAAGCGGGCCAAAATCGAGGTGACCTCCGACTCGTCTATTTTGGCGGCCAGCACCCGCTCAATCGCCGAGAATCGAACGCTGATGGACGGACTCGTCGTTTCCACGCGGCCGGTGACCTGCGTCGGTCCCACCGCTCCTCCGGCCATGTCCACCAACAATTGTGAGGCCCATTCGACCGCAATCTCACACAGTTTCGGATCCACGCCGCGTTCAAATCGCAAGCTGGCGTCGGTGATGATGCCCAAGCGACGTCCACGACCGGCCACGGCCTCCGGATTAAACCACGCGGCTTCCAGCAACACATCGGTGGTGTCCTCGGCAATCGCGCTGCGCTCACCGCCCATAACCCCCGCCAAGCCAATCGCGCCCTGATCGTCGCTGATCACCAGCATATCCGGTTGCAGCTCAATCGCCGAGCCGTCGAGCAAGGTTAAGGATTCGTCGGCGTGCGCCATGCGAACGCGGATCGCACCGTGAATCCGTCGTCGATCGTAGGCGTGCATCGGCTGGCCCAGCGCCAACATCACGTAGTTGGTGACGTCGACCAATGGCCCCAAACTTCTCAAACCCGCCCGTCGCAAGCGCTCTTGCATCCAAAGCGGCGTGCGCGCGTGTGGATTCAAACCCGTGATGACGCGCGACACAAATATCGGACAGGCCGCGGGACTGTCTAAGTGCACGGCCACCACGTCGGCGTGCTGTGCGCTCAATGCCTTAATGCCAGCGACCTTCAAGGGCCGTTGGTTCAACGCCGCCACTTCGCGCGCGACGCCTTGCAGGGACAACACGTCGGGACGATTGGGCGTGGCGTTGATCGTGATGACCGATTCCTGGGCGTTGAGCGCGCTGCTCAAATCACAGCCCGCAATGCAGTCGCCGTCGAGTTCCCACAACCCTTCTTGGGCGACGCTCACGCCCAGTTCTTTCGCCGAACAGAGCATCCCAAAGGAATCCTGACCGCGCAGCTGCGCTTTTTTGATCACCGTTCCGTTGGGCAGCACGGCGCCGACGGTGGCGAAGGGAACCTTGAGGCCCACGCGCACGTTCGCCGCACCACAGACCACGGTTTTGGGGTCATCGCTTCCATCGCGGACCACACAGATTTTGAGTTTGTCGGCTTGCGGGTGCGCGTCAACGCGGACCACCTCACCCACCACAATGCCTTTCCAATCCGGGCACGCGCGTTCAATCGCCTCAACCTCGAGTCCAGCCATGGTCAAACTGGCGGACAACTCCGCGGTGCTGAGGCCGTCGAGGGAGACGTAATCCGATAGCCAATGCGTTCCAAACTTCATAGCGATTACACTCGTTTGAACGCGTCGAGAAAGCGACTGTCGTTTTCGAAAAATTGCCGCAGGTCGTTGACCTGATAGCGCAACATCGCCAGGCGTTCAATGCCCATGCCAAAGGCGTATCCACACCACTCTTCCGGGTCAAGACCGCCGTGTCTTAATACGTTGGGGTGCACACAGCCGCAACCCAACACCTCTAACCAGCCCGTGTGCTTACACACGCGGCAGCCTTTGCCCTCGCAAAACACGCATTCACAATCGACTTCCGCCGAGGGCTCAGTGAATGGAAAATAACTGGGGCGCAAACGAATGTTCAGCGGCTTTTCAAAAAACGCTTGCACGAATTGTTTGAGCACCGACTTCAAATGCGCAAACCCAATGGCTTTATCGATGACCAAGCCTTCCACCTGATGAAACATCGGCGTGTGGGTCTGATCGGAATCGTTTCGATACACCCGACCCGGCATAATCAACCGATACGGCGGCAGCGCCTTTTGCATTTCACGCACCTGCACCGGCGAGGTGTGGGTTCGCAATAAGCTGCCGTCCCCAAAATAAAAGGTGTCGTGCATCGCCCGCGCGGGATGATTGGCCGGGATATTCAACGCTTCAAAGTTGTGATAGTCGTCTTCAATTTCAGGGCCCTTGGCCACACTGAATCCGGCTTGGATGAAGATTTCTTCAATGCGCAGACGGGTGCGCGTAATCGGATGCAAGGCCCCAACGCCCAAGCCCCGTCCAGGCAGGGTCACGTCGAGGCCCGACTGCAACAACGCCTCTTGAATCGCCTGCTCGTCCAGCGCGAACGCTTTCGCCTCCAGCGCGTGGGTGAGCTGATCTTTGATTTTATGAATGCGCGCGCCCGCGATCGGACGTTCCTCGGCACTGAGCGTGCCCAACGCTTTTAAGGCGTCGGTCAACACACCCTTCTTACCAAAATATCGAACTTTAAGATCCGCCAACGCCGCCGCAGAATGTGCGGCGGCGATTTCAGCGAGTCCGTCTTGACTAAGACGGTCGAGATCCATGATTAGCCTTGCGCCAGCGCGGTCTTCACTTGCGACGCAATCGCTTGGAAGCTTTCCGGCTCATGCACGGCCAAATCCGCTAAGGCTTTGCGATCGATGGCAAATCCCACCAATTTCAAGCCCGCGATCAATCGGCTGTAGCTCAATCCATGTTCGCGTGCCGCGGCATTCAAACGTTGGATCCACAAGGACCGGAAATCACGCTTTTTGATCTTGCGACCTTTATACGCGTATTGACCAGCCTTGATCACCGCTTGTTTGGCGGTACGGAAGACTTTACTGCGTGCGCCGTAATAGCCTTTGGCTTTCCCTAAAATCTTTTTATGTCGACGTCCAGCGATGACGCCACGTTTCACTCTAGCCATGGTTCATCCCCCTTAAATATTCGGCAACATCTGCACCACGCGCTTGACATCGGTCTCGTGGACCATCTTCGCGGATCGCAGCTGACGCTTACGTTTGGAGGACTTCTTCGTCAAAATATGACGCTTGTGAGACTGCCCACGCTTAAAGCCATTCGCAGTTTTGCGAAAACGCTTGGCGGCAGCCCGGTTGGTTTTCAACTTAGGCATACATTCCTTCCTCACCATGGTTTTTACCCATGGATACTTGTTAACCCTGTCGTCGATACCGAAGTATCGCCTCGGGGCGGTTCCACACAGCACGCTGTGCGGTCTCTTGTGTCGCTTGAGTCAACCCACAGGCCAAGGCCTGTCCGTTCACTCAACCGTTCGAAGCCTAGGCTTCGATTCTGAGCTTTAATCACCGATTAAAGCGTTATTTCTTTTTCGGTCCGAACATCATCACCAGCTGCTTGCCTTCCATGAGCGGCATTTGCTCAATCGAGGCGTGCGGCGCCAGCTCTTGCGTCAACCGATCCAACAAGCGTCGACCCACGTCTTGGTGAGCCAACTCTCGTCCGCGATAGCGCAGCGTCACTTTCGCTTTGTCGCCCTCGCTCAAAAATCTCAAAATCGCTCGGAGCTTAATCTGAAAATCGTTTTCTTCCGTTCCCGGTCGAAACTTGATTTCCTTCACCTGTATCTGCTTCTGCTTACGTTTCGCGGCATGGGCCTTTTTGTTTTGTTCAAACAAAAACTTGCCGAAATCCATGACTCGACACACCGGCGGTTCTGCCGTTGGCGACACTTCCACCAAATCCAATCCTTTCGATTGGGCCATGGCGAGCGCCTGAGCCCTCGTCACCACTCCCATTTGACTGCCGTCATCGGCAATCACTCGGAGCATCGGCGCGGCAATTTCGTCGTTGCGCCGGATACGTTTCGCAGTTGAGATAGTTATTCCTCCAAACGATGATGGCCGCGGCTCGCCACGTCGGAGTTGATCAAGGTCAGAACCTCATCCAAGGTCATGACCCCCAAATCTTCTCCCGAGCGCGTGCGCACGGCCAACTGGCGGGACTCAAGTTCCCGGTCTCCTACCACCAGCAGATACGGGATCCGCTTTAAGGTATTCTCGCGAATTTTAAAGCCTATTTTCTCGTTACGCAAGTCCGTTTCGACCCGAAGCCCCTGATTTTTCAGAAATTTGGCCGCTTCTTGGACAAATGGCGCCGCCCGGTCGGTGATCGACAGCACCACGGCCTGCACGGGCGCCAACCAAGTCGGCAGTTTTCCAGCGTGATTTTCGATCAAAATCGCTATAAAGCGCTCAAAAGAGCCTAAAATCGCCCGGTGCAGCATGACGGGCCGTTGGCGGGTGCCATCCGCCGCCACGTATTCGGCCTCCAAGCGCTCCGGGAGCACAAAATCGACCTGCAGCGTGCCGCACTGCCAATCTCGGCCGATCGCGTCTTTGAGCACAAACTCCAGTTTCGGACCGTAGAAGGCGCCTTCTCCCGGATTGAGGGTGTAAGGCAATTTGGCTTCGGTCACCGCGGCCTTCAAGGCCGCCTCGGCTTTGTCCCAGACCTCGTCTGAACCGGCTCGCTTCTCGGGGCGATCCGAAAACTTGACGCGCACGTCGGTGAACCCAAAATCCGCGTACATGCTGCTCAGCAAGGTGCAAAACTGCACCGTCTCGGAATTGATCTGATCTTCGGTGCAAAAAATATGCGCGTCGTCCTGCGTGAACGCGCGCACGCGCATTAAGCCATGCAGCGCGCCGGAGGGCTCGTTGCGATGACAGGCGCCAAATTCCGCGATTCGAATCGGCAAATCGCGGTAGCTTTTCATGCCTTGCTTGAAGATCAACACGTGACCCGGGCAATTCATGGGCTTCACCGCCAAGGTGCGATTTTCCGACTCCGCGATGAACATGTGCTCGCGGTAGTTGTCCCAGTGGCCGGTGGTTTCCCACAAAGTGCGATCCAGCAGCTGGGGACTTTTGACTTCGCGATAATCCGCCTGCTCCAAGCGCTCGCGCACGTAGCGTTCAATCTGCCGCCACAGGCTGTACCCGTGGGGGTGCCAAAACACCGACCCCACCGCTTCTTCTTGCTGATGGAACAAATCCAACTCGCGCCCAATGCGACGGTGATCGCGTTTTTCCGCTTCTTCGAGCCGCGTGAGGTAGGCTTTGAGCTCTTTCTCGTCGCGCCACGCGGTGCCGTAGACGCGCGTGAGCATCTCGTTCTTGGAGTCGCCGCGCCAATAGGCGCCAGCGACTTTCATTAATTTAAAGGCTTTGAGCTTGCCCGTCGAGGGCACGTGGGGTCCGCGGCACAAATCAAACCACTGCCCTTGGTGATACACACTGATGTCTTGATCGGCGGGAATCGACCCAACGATCTCCGCTTTGTATTTTTCACCAATGCTTAAAAACCGTTGAACCGCCTCGTCCCGCGAGGTCACCTGACGCGTCACCGGCAAATCCTGCTTGGCCAATTCGCGCATTTTCGCTTCAAAAAACTCTAAATCGTCGGGCGTGAAGGGGCGCTCAAACGCAAAATCGTAATAAAACCCATCCTCAATGACCGGTCCAATCGTCACCTGAGCGCTGGGGTAAATCGCTTGCACGGCTTGCGCCAGCAAATGCGCCGTGGAGTGACGAATGACGTCCAATCCCTCTGGATCTTTATCCGTCACGATGGCCACCGTGGCGTCGTCGGTCATCTCATAAGAGGTGTCCACCAATTGGCCGTTGACTTTCGCGGCCAAGGCCGCTTTTTTCAAACCGGCGCCAATGGACGCCGCGAGTTGATCCACGGTTTGTGGACGCTCAAACGAGCGTTGACTGCCATCAGGTAAGGTGTAGACCGGCATGAATTGACTTTCCCATCACAACCACAATCGTAAATTGTAGCAAATTCAAGCACCATCGCCTAATCCCACCCCCCCACTTCGGCGTTAATGCAGCGATGGGATGTAGTACAAGTCGATCGTCTTGCCGATGGTTTCAATCGGCTGATAGGCCTTTAACCAATCAAAATGATGAGGCGCATCCACCCGCGCGAGCGCGCTGACCGCCACCCAGCCCACCGCCCGCTGATCCGGTGCCAGCAAACGGTACGGCGGCAAATGCTCATTGGCCATCACCGCGGAGCCGGAATACGCAATTGAAATTTCCGGCACGCGCAGTTGCGCCAAGCGCGTCGACAGGCGCGCCAAATCTTGTCCCCAGTCCAAATCGGAGTCCACCAACACCTGCTGCGGGTCAGCCACCAACCCATTGAAGTACGGAAGGTAGTCCGGCCACTCGCGCATCAACACCCAAATCGGACTGGCGAGCACGCCCGTGATCACGAGCACCCCCACCGCTTGAACCGACCGCCGTTGATGGCCAAGCCACTGACTCGTTTGATTGAGGCAAAACGCCACGGCGATGCACAGCACGGGGTACAGAATGAACACGTGGCGTACCCCAATATTGATGTTGGAGTACACACTGGCAAAGGCCAAAATAAGCAGCCCCACCACCGGCAGCACCAGCAGACGCGGGCAGGCGGTGGCGATGCCCCGTCGCAGCATTTGTGCGACCCCCACCACCCCGGGCACGAGAATGGTCAACGGCGTTTTCACCAACAGCGCGACGAGGTAAAAATACCACCACCCCGTGAGCCGACTCTGACCTAACAAATACGACAAGTGACCACTTTGATTGTGCACGCTGATCGCTTGAATGCCACCCAAATACCATTGAAAGGCAATGGGCACCTCAAAGTGTGAAAACGCCTCGTACCCGACGTCGTGCCACCAGCCTTTCTTGCCAAATAGAAAAAACAAGGCCTGATTGAATTTGTGATCGGAGTTGGTCAAATACTCGAAGCCGCCACCGTAAGCGAGCGTCAAAATCACGCCCACCATCGCCGCCATGAGCGCCCCATGCCCCACCCGATGACGCCAGGCCAGTGGGGAACGCCCGCCACCCCCGCGCTCCAGCCAGGCCATCGCCACCATCCCTAAAAATCCAAACGGGATGGCGCTCAGTTTGACCCCCAAAGCCACCCCCGAACTGATGCCCACCCACAACGCCGTGGGGACGTTCGGGGTCATGCAGTAGCGCCAAAAGGCGTACAGCATGGCCAACAGCGTCGCGGTGGCCGCAATGTCAATCGTCGCTAAGCCCGCGTGCCCCACCAGGACCGGCAGCGTTGCCACCAAAAACGCGGCGATTAAACTCAGGCGACGGGATTGCACCAGGCGCGAACAGGCGTAGGTCATGACCACCAACAAGGCGTAAAACGGCAAGGTGCCGGCGCGCGCAGCCGACAAGCGCTCCCAATAATGCCCCTCGCCATACAAAATCGCTAAGCCCTCGGGTTTGCCGTCCGGAGGGTCCATCCCCAAGGACTTCGCACCGAGCAGCCACGGGCCAATCGCAATCACCACGCGCGCCAACGGCGGGTGCTGTATGTCGTAGCGATAGTGACCCGTCTCAATCAACTCAAGCCCGGCCGCCAGGTGTTCGGGTTCATCCCAGGTGTTGATGTACTGCCGCCACGTGGTGGAGATCAGCACACAGCCGATCAACACCAGCAGCGCCAAAATCAGCCGACTCTGCAGGGGACCGACGTCGGATTGTGTTGCCTCAACATTCATCGGTGAATAATCGCATATTGAACCTCGTCCGACGCAACCGAACCGCGAAAGTTTAAGCAAAGTTAACCCTTGCCAATCGGCGCCGTCTCAGACATTCTTAGCCCATGCGGCAACGGGTTTATTTGTTGCATCGCGACATTTAGCCGAATGGCTTTCAGTTCTAAGGAGCATCTATGTTTTTAGTACAGCGGTTTCCAGGCGTCAAGGCCGGCGTGCTGGGATTGACCCTCGCGTTGACCGGGCTTTCCGCCAGCGCACAATCGGCCGAAGCGGAAGGCGGCAAATCCTCCGGCGTCTTCGAGCCGTTTAAAGTTGAAACGCGTCAAAGCACCGGCGCCGTGACGATCAATGGCCAAAGCCTCAACTACCAAGCCGTGGCCGGCAACTTGATCATCCATCCGCGCGGCTGGGACGACGTCGCGAAGGATCCTAAAAACTTTAAAGCCGACACCGATGCGGGTTCTGCATCCGCGGTCGCGTCGATGTTTTACGTCGCGTACTTTAAGCAAGGCGGCGGCAATCGCCCGCTCGTGTTCATGTTCAACGGTGGCCCCGGATCCAGCAGCTTCTGGCTGCACATGGGCAGTTTCGGACCGAAACGCGTGGTGGTCTCCTTAGACACCCACACCCCCGCCGCGCCCTACAATTTGGTCAATAACCCCCACAGCATTCTCGACGTCGCCGACGTCGTCTTCATTGACGCGCCGGGCACTGGCTTTAGCCGAATCGCGGGCAAAGATGCGGAAAAAGCCTTCTTTGGCATCGACCAAGACGCCTACGCGTTCAGTGAATTCATCACGCAATTTCTGACCCACTACGGCCGTTGGAATTCTCCCAAATTCATCATCGGTGAATCCTACGGCACCCCACGGGCGGCGGTGTTGGTCAACTTATTGCAAAACGAACGCAGCGTCGACGTCAACGGCGTGGTGTTGGTCTCGCAAATTTTGAACTTTGACTTAAGCCCCGATGGCCCCAGTGGCAACCCCGGCATCGACACCTCCTACGTGACGTCGTTGCCGACTTACGCCGCGACCGCGTTCTACCACCATAAGGTCACGCCGACCCCGGCAAGCCTCGAGAGCTTCATCAAAGAGGCCGAGGACTTCGCGCTGGGCGAGTACACCCACGCGTTGGCGAAAGGCGCGGATTTGACCGCCAGTGAAAAACAAGCGGTGGCGCAAAAGCTCAGCCACTACACCGGCTTGAGTGTGGATTACGTGCTCAAAGCCGATTTGCGCATCGATGGCGGTGAGTTTCGGCAAGAGCTCATGAAAAACGAAGGCAAGGCCGCCGGTCGCTTGGACACCCGGTTCAGTGGTCCCTTATTGGAACCGCTGGCGCAACGCGTGAACTACGACCCCCAATCGACCGCCATCAGTTCCCCATACGTGTCCTTGTACAACGACTACGTTCGCAAGGAACTCAAAATGCCAATCGACGCCGAGTTCAAACCCTCCATCGGCACCTATCGAAGCTGGAACTGGCAACACGCGCAACCCGGCTCCATGGGCGCGGGCTCCCGTCAGGGCGCCAACGTCATGCCGGATTTGGCCAACGCCATGAAGACCAATCCCAACCTCAAAGTCCAACTCAACGCGGGTTACTTTGATTTGGCGACCCCGTTCTTCCAAGGCGTCTATGAGTTGAAGCATTTGCCCATTCCTGCGGAATTGCAAAACAACATCGAATATCAATTCTACGACTCGGGTCATATGATGTATGCCAAAGAGTCGTCGCTGAAGACGATGCACGATGCGGTGGCCAACTTCATTAGCAAAAACGCGACCCACTGAGGCTCACGGCAGTGATGGCAACCTTACGCGCCGCACTGCCGATGTACGATTACCCGCCGCTGGCGGTAGCGCATCAAGCGCTGCTGACGGCGGTGGTGACTCACTTGCACCGCCACGGGCACGCGCACTTGCCGAGCACACTGAGCCGGCCAAGCCCGCTGCTGGAGTTCTGGCAAAGCCAACGCGTGTTGCTCTCCCAAACCTGCGAATACCCCTGGCTGCTCTCACTGCAAAACCATCTGGAGATCCTAGCGACCCCCTGCTACGCGGCGCCCCACTGCGAGGGCCCCTTGTATCGCAGCGTGGTCGTGACGAGAAGCGCGGATCCACGCTCTGAATTGGCGGATTTTTACAACGCCAGGGTGGCCATCAACGATCTGACCTCCAACAGTGGCTACAACCTATTGGGCGCCGCGGTGGCCGACCTTAAGGCCAAAAATCCATTTTTTAAAGCAGCGCTCATCAGCGGCTCGCACCACAACAGTTTAAACGCCATCCGCGCCAACGCCGCGGACGTGGCGGCGATTGATTGCGTAAGCTTTGCCCAATTGGCGCGCTGCGCGCTCATTGACCCCGACGACTTTAAAATCATCGGCGTCACGCCGCCGGCGGGGGCTTTGCCGTGGGTGTGCTCGAAAAACCTTCCCGACCCACTCAAAGCCGACCTGGTGAGCGCCCTGTCGCAGATCCTGCGCGACGATCGCTTAACGCACACGCGCCAAGCGCTGTTGCTGAACGATTTCAACTTCACACCGGATCGCACGGTGAGCCTCACGCGCGCCGCCAGTCAACGCGCGCTGAACGTCATCCTGTGCGCCTCGCTCGCCTGACCATGCCCACGATCAAGACCAGCGTGTGGGTGGGCCTGGCCCTTCTGGCCTTAAGCGTCGCGATGGCCGCCCAGGCCGCCAAGCCGCTGATCGTCTCCTCCAAACTCTCTTCCGAGTCGGCGCTCATCGCCCAGATGATTCGATTGAGCGCCGAGGCGCATCACATCCCCACCGTCGATCGCACGGTGTTGGGCGCCACACCCATCATGCGCCGCGCCATCTTGGCCGGCGAAATTGATATGTACATCGAATACACCGGCAACGCGGCGTTTTTTTACAACCGCGCCCAAGACCCACGCTGGCGCGACGCCGAGTGGGGATACGCGCAAGGCTCGGCCTCGGATGCGGGCCATGGCCTCGTTTGGCTCGCCAAAGCCCCGGCGTCGAATCGCTGGGCGCTGGCGATTCGCGAGGATTGGGCGACGCGCTACAATCTGCACACCTTAAGCGATTTGGGCGCGCTGCTGCGCGCACAGGCCCTTCCCATCAAATTGGCCTGCTCGGCGGAATTTGTGAACTCGGACACGCTCAAAGACCTCGAACGGCTCTATGGTTTTACGTTGCTCCCCACTCAACTGGTGATTCTGGCGGGCGGTGAAACCGCCGCGTTCATGCGTGCCGCCGCCCACCAAATCGATGGCGTCAATGTGGCGCTGGTGTATTCGACCGATGGCGCGATCACGGCCTCGCATCTGCGCCTGCTCGAGGACGATTTAAACGCCGAGCCCGTCTACGCCCCCGTCCCCATCGTGCGCGCCGAGGCCTTAAAACGCTACCCCGAACTGCGATCGATCAGCCAAGACATCCTCTCGCGCTTAGACACCCCAACCCTGCAGCGCCTCAACGCGCGGGTGCAATTGGATGGCGTCGCCATTTCGACGGTGGCGCGACAATGGTTGCAAGCGGAGCACCTGCTGCCATGAGCGCCCCCCACGCCGCTGTGAAGACCCCGCGACTGGGCCGGATTCTGGGCCTGCCGGCCGTTCTAAACGGGCTCGCGTTGCTTGGTTTGCTCAACTGGCCGGTGAGCGAATGGCGAGCCGATCGCATCAGCGAGGGCGTGCTGCATTACTGGCTCGAGTCCTGGGACACAGACTCGTGGACCGCGGGGATGGCGATGCCATGGTCGGATCAGCGCACCGGGATGCTGGCCGTCAGCGCCCTGTGGCTGTTCTTCGCGCTTTTAAATAGTATTAAATCACCGCTGCGAACGCTGGCCAGCGTGGGCTTGTTGTGGACGCCTTTGCTGGTCATCACCCTGCTCAGTGGCGATGTGGCAACCACCACGCGGATCAGTTTGAGCAGTGGGTTTTGGGCGTTTGCGGCGTTGACGAGCGTCGCGGCCTTGACGGGCGTGGCCGGCCAATTAAAACCCCTCCAGCAGGCGGCGCTGGTCGTGGTGGCGGTGGGGGTTCTAGGCTACGGGCTGTCCCATGAGCTTTGGTCTCACCTCAGTGTGGTGCGCGAGTGGCGCGCCCAAGAAGATTTGTTTGCGCGCGCGGTGTGGGAGCACGTGTGCTTAGCCACGACCACCACCGTTGCGGCGGCGGTGGTCGCGATCCCGTTGGCGATGTGGTTGTACCGCTACCCCACGAATCTGGGTCTGGTTTTGCATTTTATCCACACCATTCCCTCCCTGGCCCTGTTTGGCTTGTTGATGTTGCCCTTGGCGATGCTTGCCCACGCCGTCCCCACCTTGGCGGACTGGGGCGTGCACGGCATCGGGGTGGCGCCCGCGTGGTGCGCGCTGTTTCTGTACGGCTTGCTGCCCATGTACACCACCACGGTCAATGGCCTGCAAAACATCGATCCGGCGGTCATCGAGGCGGCGCGCGGCATGGGGCTCAACGCTTGGCAACGACTGTGGTCGATTGAACTGCCCTTGGCGCGCGCCAGCCTCATCGGCGCGGTCTCCGTGACCCTCGTGCAACTCATGGGCTTGGCGACCATCGCCGCGCTCATCGGCGGCGGTGGCCTCGGCACCTTGGTCTTTAACGGCATCGGTCAAAACGCGCCCGATTTGGTGTTGCTGGGCACCTTAGCGATCGTCTTCCTGAGCCTTGTGGTGCAATTCCTATTACCCCTGCCCCCCCATTCACGCCCCGTTCCGGAGATTGACTCGCGTGCTCACATTGAACAACGTTGAAAAGCGCCTTCAAGGCCGCACCATCATCAAGCCGCTGACCGCGGAACTGCCCAAGGGCCAATGGACCGTGGTGTTGGGTCGATCCGGCTCGGGCAAGTCCACGCTGTTGCGACTCCTCAATCGCCTCATTGAACCCGATGCCGGGGACATCTACTGGGACGGCACCGCGATTGCCACGCTGGATCCCATCCAACTGCGGCGCCGGATTGGGTACGTGATTCAGCAATTTGGATTGTTTCCCCACCAAACCGTTTTCGACAACATTGCAACCGTTCCCCAATTACTGCGCTGGACGCGCGCGGACATCGCCACCCGAGTTCGAGAGCTGCTGGAGATCTTTGAGTTGCCCTTTGAGGTCTACGCGCACCGCTATCCGCATGAACTCTCCGGCGGCCAACAGCAACGGGTCGGCGTGGCCAGAGCGTTGGCGGCGCGACCGCCGCTGTTGTTGATGGATGAACCGTTCGGCGCGCTGGATCCGGTGATTCGGCGCCAAGCGCAACTGCAACTCAAAGCCATTCAACGCCAATTGAACACGACCGTGGTCATGGTGACGCACGATTTGGAAGAAGCGTTTTTGTGCGCCGATCACATTCTGGTTCTCAGCGAAGGGCAACTCATCCACGCGTCGGACCCCTTGACGCTGTTAAAAGCCAGCACCCACCCCGAAGTGCAATTGCTGCTCGGCAGCCACCAACGCGCGTTTAAAATTTTAAGCTTACTCAAAGCCAGCGACGTCCTCGTTCCGGGCGAGCCCCCCGCGCACCACACCGCCACCGCCGTACTGTCCTCTGAAAACAATGGCGCCGATTTGCTGGCCGAATTAATCACGAAGCCCAAGGCCAGCGTGCGCATCCGCCGACCCGATGGCGCCGTACTGGGGCACGTTACGCTCGATGGCTTGCTCGCGCGCCTGCGCAACACCCACTAAGCGACGATGCGAACGACCCCACACACCCGTCTGCGTGCACTCGCCCCGTCGCTGGGGCGCGCGCTGGCGTGGGCGTTGTTCCTGAGTCTGGTCGTCGCACCCGAGTGGTACCGGCCCGTGTGGGAGCGCCTCAACGACGATCACGTCGACCCGCTCTACCACGCCGATTCGATCCTGCATTTGACGGCGGCGCATTTGGGCTTGAGCGTCGTCGCGACTCTGATCGCCGCCGTCCTGTCGGTGACGATGGCCGTGGTGGTGACGCGACCCGCGCTCTCTGGCAATCGCCAGGTGGCCGAAACCCTCATTCGCTTGGCCCAAGCGGTTCCCCCCGTGGTGGTGTTGGCCTTGGTCATTCCCACCCTCGGCTTTGGCACGCTGCCGACCATCGCCGCCTTGGGTCTGTACGGCTTGCTGCCGATCTTCGAGCGCACCGTGGCGGGGCTTGAGGGGATATCGGAAGCGGTGATGGAGTCGGCGCGCGGCATGGGCATGAGCGCTTGGCAAATCCTGTGGCGAATCGAACTGCCGCTGGCGCGTCGCGCCATTGTGGAGGGCGTTCGATTGAGCCTCACGGTGAGCATCGGCACCGCCACCTTAGGCTCCACCGTCGCCGCCAAAAGCCTCGGCGAACTCATTCTCGCGGGGCTGTTATCCAACAACAACGCGTATTTGGTGCAAGGCGCTCTCATCAGTGGACTCATGGCCATGCTGGTGTATGATTTGATTCGCACCGTGGAACAACACTGGAGCGCGTCGGGGCGATGAACGGGAGGCGCTCCACCGCGGCACGGCTTCGGATAAAAAAAGGACTGGGGAAGACACCATGAGGCGATCGGAGGATCGACGTTTACACGCAATTGAATGGCCAACCGTAACGATCTATATCTTACATTGGTGCGCTTATTTTGCAGTCTGCCTGCAGTACGAGGCGCATCCGGTTGTCGCGATGGGTGGACTGGCGGTGATCTTGGGATTTCACAGTTCACTGCTCCATGAAATCATTCACGACCACCCGTTTTCATCTAAACCGCTCAACACCTTTTTGGGCCTCTGGCCCATGGATTTATGGTTGCCGTTTCGAGACTACCGCGCCACCCATCTCAAACACCACGTGGGGCGTCATCTGACCGATCCCGACGTCGATCCCGAGTCGCGTTATTTTTCACCGGCGCAGTACCAGGCGCTGTCGCCCCTGGGCCGCTTCTGGCTGTCGCTGCAAATGACGCTGCTGGGCCGAGTGCTCATCCGCTCGTGGACCATTGTTCTGAGTCACTGGTGGGATTACCTTGTGCGCATCGTCCGCGGGGACCGTCGCATGCTGGGCGTGTGGATTGAGCACGCACTCTACGCCGCGCCCCTGCTCTGGTTCCTCGTCCACGTGGCCCACATCCCACTCGGGGTCTATTTTTGGGGCGCCATGGTGCCCGCGAACGCCTTAATCTTATTGCGGTCCTTCGCCGAACACCGCGCCCTGGAAGCGGTCCCCCATCGCACCGCGATTGTGGAGCACGCCACGCTGTTGGGCCCTTTGTATTTGTACAACAATCTGCACAGCCTGCATCACGCCGATCCCACACTGCCGTGGTATCACTACAAAGCGCAATTTCAAGCCCGGCGCGAACAACTGCTCGCCGACAACGGGGGCTTGGTGTACCGCGATTATTGGCAGATTTGGCGCCAATACGCGTTCAAAGCCCACGACGCCATCATCGATCCCCTGCACCGGATCCGTGAGACCCCACCCGCACCGCTGCACAGCCCACCCCCCTCATGAGCACCAAGCCCACACCCGTTGCAGAAACCGCGCCACACCCCACGACCCACACTGGGACGGATGGGGCTGGCGATCCAAGCCGCGTGGAGGCCCAAATCGAGGACGCCCATCGCGACGAGTGGGCGCGCTCCGAGGGCGACATCAATCGCACCCCCGCGCGGGCGGCCTTTTTAAAAACCATTCAAGGGGAATCGACCGACTGGTTGGAGCGCGACGAAGGCGTCTTTTTACACCAATCGCTGTCCACCCCGTGCCTGACCACCTTGGCCTCGGCCCAAGGCGTCTACCTCGAGGACGTCGATGGACGGCGTTATATTGATTTTCATGGCAACAGCGTTCACCAATTAGGCTACGGTCACCCCGCCGTCATCGCCGCCGCCACCGAAGCGATGGCCACCTTGCCGTTTTCACCGCGCCGCTTCACCAACCGCTACGCGATCCAGTGTGCGGAACGATTAACGCAGCTGTCGGGATTGAGTCGCGTCTTGTTTGCGCCCAGCGGCACCGCGGCCATGGGCATGGCTTTAAAGGTCGCCCGACTCGCCACCGGCAAAGCGCAGACCTTGTCGTTGTGGGATAGTTTTCACGGGGCGAGTTTGGACGCCATCTCCATCGGTGGCGAGGCCTTATTTCGAAAACACATGGGGCCGCTGTTGCCGGGAACGCATCACGTTCCGCCCTGTGACCCCAAACACTGCGTCCACCAATGCGGCGCCGTCTGCTCGACGCGCTGTGCGGACCTGCTCGACTACGTGCTGTCGAAAGAGCCCGACATCGGAGCCGTCATCATTGAAACGGTGCGCTGCACCGATGTGCAAATCCCACCACGCGACTACTTTAAGAAAGTCCGCGCCAGTTGCGATCGCTACGGGGCGCTGCTCGTGTTAGATGAGATCCCCATCGGCTTGGGGCGCACCGGCAAGATGTTTGCTTACGAGCACTACGGCATTCAGCCGGACCTGTTGGTGCTCGGCAAAGGATTGGGCGGCGGGCTGTGGCCGATGGCGGCGTTATTGGCCACCGAGCGCCTCAACGTGGGCCAGGAGGTGGCGTTGGGCCACTACACGCATGAAAAATCCAGCCTGGGCTCGGCGGTGGCGCTGGCCACCTTGGACGTGATTGAGAAGGACGAGCTGTGCGCGCGCGCCACCGTCATCGGCAACCGTCTGCGCGAGGCCTTGCTCGCCATGCCGCTGGCCTTAGACGTGCGTGTGATCGGCGCCTTGGTGGGCGCAGAGATCCTCGACCCCGACCCCGCGCGGGCGATGCGTCTGGCGGAAGCGGTCTTATACGAGTGCCTCCAGCGCGGTCTGAGTTTTAAAATTGGCCAAGGGCAGGTGTTGACGCTCGTCCCGCCGCTGACCATCACCGACGCCGAACTCAACGACGCGATCGACATCCTCACGGCGGCGATGCACCACGTCGTTCAAACCCAAGCGGGTCTCTAAGGCAGGCCCCGCTCGGCAATGACGCGCTGGTAAAAGTACCCGGACTCTTTGATGGTGCGGTGCTGATCGATGGGGTCGACGCGCACGATGCCGAAGCGCTTGCTGAATCCCAACGCCCACTCCAGGTTGTCCAACAGACTCCACACGTAGTAGCCTTGAACGTTGGCGCCCTGATCAATGGCGTCTAAGATGGCGTGCAAGTGCTGGCGCAAATAGTCGATGCGATGCTGATCCTCAATCCGGCCCTGTGCCGTGACGGGCGGATCGGCCAAGGCCGCCCCGTTTTCCGTGATGTAAATCGGCGGGTTGCCGTACTCCGTTTTGAGTCTGAGCAACAACTCGGTCAGCGCCTGGGGAAAAATCTCCCAACCGGTTTCGGTGTAGGAAGACTGTTCTTGCACGACCGTGGCCGCCGGCACGGGCCAGTTCTTAGGCTCGTCGCGGGTGACCGCACGGGTGTAGTAATTCAATCCCATAAAATCAATCGGAACCGCAATCTGCTCCTGATCCGCCAATGACCGCTCAAACCACGCCTCTTTAAAAATGCGTTTGAGTTCCGGCGGCACGCAGCCTTTGAGCACGGGATCCAAATACTGTCGATTCATATACGCATCGGCCAACTGACAGGCCATCTGGTCTTGATCGGAATCCGATGCCGCCACTTTGGGTTCTAGGTTCAACGCTATTCCAATCTGATGCCGCCCCATCGTTCGATACGTGCGCACCGCGCGGGCGTGGGATTTTAATAAATGATGCGCCACCAACGCCGCTTCATAGGCGCTGCGATGCCCGGGCGCCAAGACGCCGTGCATGTACCCCCCATCCGCAATGACCCACGGTTCGTTGATGGTGACCCAGCGCGGCACGCGATCGTCAAAGTGTTTAAAACACGCGGCCGCGTACTCCGCAAACCAGTGTTCGATGTCCGGGTTAAGCCATCCGCCCAAATCGTCCAAGGCGGCGGGCAAGTCCCAATGATAGAGCGTCACCATGGGCGTAATCCCGTGAGCCAGCAAGCCATCGATCAATCGATCGTAAAAATCAAAGCCCTTGGGATTGATCACGCCACGACCCGTTGGAAACAGTCGGCTCCAACTGAAACTCAAGCGGTAATGGGCGATGCCCAAATCGGCGAGGATGCGCAGGTCCTCCGGATAGCGTCGATAATGATCGCAGGCCACGTCGCCGGTTTCACCGCGCGCAATGCGATTGGGGGTGTGTGCAAATCGGTGCCAGATGCTGGCTCCCGCGCCGTCGGCCAAGGGCGAGCCCTCAATCTGATAGGCCGCGGTGGCCGCACCAAAAATAAACTGAGAACTGAAACGACGCATAACGCTCTCGGTGTTTAATTAAGGTTTCGGACCCAGGTGCACGAGCACGGTCAGCGCGGTACCCGGACTTAAATCAATCGGACCCACCGGCACCGCGTGGCCATTGACGGTCAACGCCGTCACCGCCTCGGCGACCCCCCGGTCATTGCAAATCCTGACCTCAATGCGTTGGCCATTGGGTCGCGTGTGCACCACGCTGGCCTCTGGCCAGTGGTCGGGAATTTTCGGGTCGATGATCAAAAATCGATTTTTCTCAATCCGAAACCCCAGCAGATCCTCAATCGCCACGCGCAGCATCCACCCAGAGGATCCCGTGTACCACGTCCAGCCACCACGACCGACGTGCGGTTCACAGCCGTAAACGTCTGCGGCAATGACAAACGGCTCGACTTTGTAGCGCTCAATCGACTCCGGCGATCGCGTGTGCCACAACGGGCTGCAGCGCGACAGACAGGCCGCCGCCAATGAGCGCCGGTTCGCCATCAACAGCGCCTTCACCACCCACAACGCGGCGTGGGTGTATTGACCGCCATTTTCGCGAATGCCGGCCACATAGCCTTTGATGTAGCCTGGGTCTTGTGGCGTGTCTTCAAACGCGGGCGTGAGCAAACGAATCAATCCGTGATCCAAATCCACCAAGCGATCCACCATCGATTGCAAGGCCGCGGATTGATGGGCCTGGTCTGTGATTCCAGAAATCACACTCCACGCTTGGGCCAGCGCATCAATCTGACACTCGTCCGAGTGTTTCGAGCCCAATGGCGCCCCATTGTCATAATAGCCGCGGCGAAACCACTCGCCATCCCAAGCCTGCTCGTGCACGGCGCGACGATACCGCTCCAACCACGGCTCGAGTCGCGCCACCTCGGGGTCTTGGCGCAGGCGCATGATGGGCAGAAAATCCTGCAAGGTGCGATACAAGAAAAACGCCATCCAGACGCTTTCGCCTTTGCCATTCACGCCGACTCGGTTCATGCCATCGTTCCAATCGCCGCAGCCGAACAAGGGCAGTCCGTGTTCACCGCTCGTGCAGGCTTTCACCAACGCCAACACGGCGTGCTGGTACAGCGACGCCGACTCCGCGGTGCGCGTCACCGTCGTGTAAATCTCGTGCTCCTCGTCCGTCAGCGGCCGCGCCGATACGAACGGCACGGGCTCATCCAGAATGGCCTCATCGCCGGTCAGCGTGAGGTAATAACTCAAAAGATAGGGCAACCACACCAAATCATCCGCAAATTTGGTGCGAATCCCAACGCTCAGCGGGTGGTGCCACCAGTGCAAAACGTCGCCCTCTTGAAATTGATGGCGGGCATTTAAAATCAACTGTTGGCGCAGCACGGACGGATCGTCCTGCGCCAGGGCGGCGGCGTCTTGCAGCTGATCGCGAAAGCCATAGGCCCCGCCCGACTGATAATACGCGCTGCGGCCCAGAAGCCGACACGACAAGGTCTGATAACGCAGCCACCCATTGAGCATCGGATCGAGGTTGGCATCGGGCGTGCGCACCGTGGTGGAACGGACGCGCCGTTGCCAATCGCGTTTGGATAGTTGCCGTTCAACCCCAATCGGCTCGGGCGCATCGAATTGATCCCATAGGGTTTGGGCCTGCTCAACGCTATCGCCGTCCACCAACACCAGCGTCAGCGAACGGGTCTCGTGCGCCGATAGGGTCAGTGCGGTGCCGACGATGGCGGCGGTGTTGGCAACGTAGCCCAAATCGCGCTCAGTGGTGGCGGAATTCTGGGTCTGCGGTTGGCGCTCGAATCGACCCGTCAATTCCTTCAACCCATCGGTGATTTTCAACGCCTGCGGCACATCGTAACGACGTCCCCAAAACCCAAATACATCATCGGTTTTAAACACAGTGGGTGCGCCGACCAGCCCCCACAGGGCGCAGCGTCCCTGAAAACCACCCTCCTCGCTCGTCTGGACTCCGATGGCCGACCGATGGCGCACGGCGTGCAAAAAAGGATGCGTCTGGGCACTCTCGCCACCCAACACCCAACGATGGCCACCGACCACTTTAAAATGGCGCGCCCGATCACTGGGGTTGACGAGCGTCAGGTGGATCAATCGCACCGCCGACGTGTGCGCCACACCGATCTCCACACGGGCTTTAATGCCATCGACCTCGGTGTCAAACTGGGAATAGCCGAAACCGTGGGTCACGTTGAATTGATCGGCGTTGGTGTTCAAGCCAGGCAACAGACTCGTCACCTGCCCCGACTGAACGTCTTTTAAATACAACCACTCCGCCAAGGGATCCGTCACGGGGTCATTCGACCACGGGGTGAGCCGGTACAACCGACTGTTGACGCCCATCGTCGACAGCCCGCCGCGCTCCGAAACGATTACCCCAATCGAGCCGTTGGCAATCACATTGCACCAGGGCATCGGCGGCGTTTGCCAATACCCGGCTCGATTGCGCGTGAGCCTAAGGCGATACTCCGAGTGGTCGTCGCTAAACGCGCCCGCTTGAAACGCGTCCGCGGGCGCCTCGGACACCGCGGCCATTGCCGCGTCGTCGCGCGCGAAGAGCGGCGCAGGCCAGGACGGCGGGTGCCGCCAATACCGCAGCGTGAAATACAACTCGCGTTGCTGCTGGGCGGTCAGCGCACGACGTGCGCTGGGGTTGAATTCCGAAAGCGGCGCGCTGACAAAGGGATCCGCATCGGGCGGGCGTGTGCCGGCCGGCGCGGGCAATTGCCACTGGAGCACGGCGGTGATCGTACGCGAGCCGCGGGCGGGAACGTTAACGCGCGTGCGCAGCACCAGGATCGGATCCAGAACGTTTCCGACCGACCCCGACAACGTCCTCGTGAGCCCAACCGGGTCCGCCAAATCGCGGCCACGGCCGATGAACTTGACCCGATCGGTTTCGTAGCCGTGCACCGGGCCATCGATGCTCAACACCAATCGCGAATGACGCTCGCTGGGCTGCCGCGCGCGCCGCGTGGCCGACAGCGCGCGCGATTGCGGGTCGAATTGGGTTTGAACGAACAACTTTGAAAACGCCGGGTGCGCGCGAAAATCGGCGCCTTTCGCCAGCGCCACTTCCATGGCCACCGTGATTTCAAACTCGCGCTCCACCGCGTCGTGATGAGCGATTTGAATCACGCGCCGCTCGGTGTGAAGCGCGCTGTCGACTTCCAAGCGCATCTGCGCGTGCAGCCGGTCGCTCTCGACGGCGTAATCCACGCTGCGCGCCTGCGCGTTGAGGGCAACGGGTACGGATTGCCCATCCAACCGCGTTCCCGCCAACGCTACGGCGCGATGGGAATGGACGTCGCGGATGTAAACGCACACGCCGTCGCCCGCCGTTAAGGGATCGTCGCTCCAGGGGTGCAGCCACCAATCGCCATAGCGACTCAAGGAGCGACCATCGGGCATGACCGTGCACGAATAATGCTCATCGCCCAAGCACACGGGCTCGGGCAGGGCGGTGGCCGCGACGGGTCCATCCGACAGTGCAGTGAATCCTTTAAACATGATCGCTATCCCTTTACCCCACCGGCCATCAATCCCTGAACGTAATACCGCTGTAAGCTGATGAACAACAACAATGTCGGCGCAATCGTCACGACCGCCCCCGCCATCATGAGTTCATTATCCTGAACGTGCTCCCGACCCAACGCCGCCAACGCCACCGGCAAAGTGGTTGATTCGGAATCGTTGAGTACAATCAAGGGCCATAAAAAATCATTCCAAACGCCCAAAAAGGTCAACACGCCCAAGGTCACCAAAATCGGTCGCAGGAGCGGCAGTACGATCGACACAAATATTCGCAGCTCCCCCGCCCCATCGACGCGCGCGGAATCTAGCAGCGCATCGGGAATGGCCATCACCGACTGGCGCACGAGGAACACACTGAAGATGCCCGCCATCGACGGAATCCACACCCCAAACATCGTGTTGATCAAATGCATTTCTTTTAACATTAGAAACAGCGGCAACATCGCAATCTGGGCGGGAATGACCAACGCGGCCAGAAACAATTGATGCAAGGAACGCCGGCCCCGGAATGGCAACTTGGCAAACGCGTACCCCGCCGTGGTGTTGAACAGCAGCGACCAACCCACTGCCCCCACACTGATGACCAGGCTGTTCCAGAGGTGGGTTCCCAGTTCGTTGTGCGTGGCCAACTCCACGTAGTTGCGTACGGTGGGCGCCGCCGGCCAAAACGGCGGTGGAAAGGTGGACGATTCGCCCGGCTGCATCAGCGACACCATGAGCATCCACACCAAAGGAAACAGACTTAAGGCGGACACCACCAGCAAGCCCCCATAAACCACAACGCGCTGAATGACCGCGACCTGGGTGCTCACAGTTCCGCCTCCGGCGCCAAGCGACGTTGCAGCAAGGTCACGAGGTAAGTCACCACAAACAGCACAAAAGCCACCGCTGAGGCGCGTCCCAAATTCCACCATTTAAAGCCTTCGTCGTACATCAAATACAACACGCTCATGGTGGATTGAGCCGGGCCGCCTTGCGTCATCACATACGGTTCGGTGAACAACTGAAAATAGCCGGCCATGGTGAGGATGGTGACGAAGGTCAAAGTGGGCGCGATCGCGGGCACGGTCACGAAGCAAAACCGCTGCCAGGCGTTGGCGCCATCGAGCAACGCGGCTTCATATAACTCGGAGGGGATGGCCTCAATCGCCGCGATCAATATAATCATGTTGTAACCAAAGTTCTTCCAAATCGCAAACACGATGATCGCCGGCATCGAATAATGCGGATCGCCCAACCAATCGACGGCGCTCACGCCCAGCGTGTGCAAGGCGTAATTGATCAGACCATAGCGGGTGTGCAACAGGTATCGAAACACCAACGCGGAGCCAACCAACGTGGTGACCACCGGAATGAACATCGCGCTGCGCCACAGCCCTTTGAATCGCACCCAACTCGTCGTGACCAGCAGCGCCATCAGCAACGACGCCGCCAGCGACAGGGGAACGCCCACGACGACGAACCACAAGGTGTTTTTAAACGCTTGCCAAAACAGCGGCGTCGCCATCAACTCCCGATAGTTCTGCCAACCCACAAACCGCAATCGATGCACATCCGCCAAGGCGTAAATGTCAAAATCCGTCAGGCTTAACCCAAACGACGCGAGCACGGGAACAAAGAAAAACACCCCAATCAACGTCACCGCGGGCGCCGCAAACCACCACCCACTGAGGCGCGCTATCGACTGCGGGCGACGGGGCCTCATAAGGCCTCTCCCGCTTCGATCAACGCGCGGCGCTTGTGCAGCATGCGATTGGCGGACTCATTCAATCGCGCCAGCCCCTCCTCCATCGAATAATCCCCCAACACCACATGTTCCGCAAACACCCGAAGTTCGGTGGCGATTTGTTCCCACTCCGGAATGCGCGGCGTCGGTTTGACGCGCTCGAGCTGATCTTTAAACGCCTGGGCGTACTCGTCTTGGGCGATGGCCGGCAAGTTCCAGGTGCTTCGTCTGGGCGGCAAGTCTCCCGTCAATTCGTGAAAGCGCTCTTGCACGTTTGGGGTGGATAAATACTCCACCACCATCCAAGCCTCGCGCGGATGGGCGGAGGCTTTAAAAATCGCCAACGACGAGCCGCCGGCGATCGACGCCCCGGGGCCATGGGGTCCGGGCAAGGGGGCGGTTGCCCACTGGCCTTGCACCGACGCTGGCAGCCGTTTTTTGAATTCGGTGATGTTCCACGGACCACTGATGTAAAACGCAAAATAACCTCGGCCAAACTCGGTCCACACGTTGGAGATTTGCTGGTCGGTCATTTTTGTACTCAAGCCCTCCGCAAACAGGCCGATGTAAAATCGCATCGCCGTCGTAAAATCCGCGGATTGAAACAAGGCCCGCGCCTGGGCTTCGTCGATCAACGGGGTATCGAATTGCAAGCCCAAGGCCACCATGGGCTCAAACTCGTTGAGCGGCAAAAAGAGTGCGGTTTTATCCGGCGACAGCCGCTGAATGGCCCGCATTTGCGTGCGCCACTCCACCCAATCCACCGGCGGACGATTAAAACCCGCTTGCCGCAAAATATCCTTGCGATAAAACAACAATCGAGTATCGACGTACCAGGGGATGGCGTAACTTTGACCACGCATTTGCGAGGTCGCCCAAATGCCGTCAAAGTAATCGGATCGGTCGATGATCGTCGAGTGGCGGACCCACTCATCCACCGGTTGCAAGGCCTTCAAGGCCACCAGCTCAGGAACCCACGTGTTCCCCAATTGGCACAGATCGGGCGTCGCATCCCCGGCAACGGCGGTCAGCAGTTTGGCGTGCGCTCCGGTCCAGGGCAGTTGTTCAATTTTAATCTCGATCTCCGGATGAGCCGCGCTGAACGGCGCCAAGAGTTGCGCCAACACTTCGCCTTCGCGGCCAATCGCCCAAAAGCGCAGCACGGTCACGGATCGATGCGCATCGCAGCCGAGCAGGAGCGATAGGACGCACAGCGCGAATAGACGAAGGACGCGCGTCATGAGTGTTCTAACCAACCGCCTTTAAAACCAGCGCGTTTGAGGCCTTGCCGGATCGCTGGGTGTTGGCGCATGAGCTGCCACATCCACTGCGATCGAAAATTTTCAGTCATGATTAAGATGGGGCCCTGGTCAATGCCCAAAAACTGATCGTCCAGCCACCCCTCCTGTGGCAACCAACGGCCGGTTCCGATCGCCGCCTCGGACGCAACGGAGGGATTGATCGCGTCTAAAAACCCATACGCTTGATACAAGTCCGGATAGCGCTCGGGCAAGGCCGCCAAGGTCGGCAAAACCAACTCGGGCGCAAACGGCAAGGAGGCTAATGCGCCCGTGGGCGCGATGGTGCCGTCGTCCAAATGAATGGGCCCACCAAACCCCCGTCCGGCGTAGCCGTAAAACCGCGGCGCGCGGTCGGTCGCCGCCGGCGGAACGTCCGGCCCATCGCTGGCGGTGACCCCCCACAGCGGCGCACCGTAGTCTTTGTAGTGATGCGGATTGGCTTTGGCGTACCGATATTGCGCCAGGACCGCGCGGCGAGAATTCTCAAAATAATCGAAGTGATGGCGGGCGGTGAACGCGTCTTGTATGCCGCGAAAATCAATCCACACGTGCGAATACTGATGCACAAATAAAGCCGGAAAGCTCAAATACTGTTCGCCGTACTCGCGCTTCCAGAAACGGGGGTACGTTCGGCACCACGCCGACCACGCGTTCGCGGGCAAGGGATGGGTGCGCGAGCCCAAGCCCAACACCACCAGCAACATCGCCTCGTTATACCCCGTCCACGACTCCGGATACAGCCCTTTTTCCGGACTCCACCCCATCGACACCGCGCCGTCCGGATGCGTGGCAAAGGGCCAGTCCACGTGGTCATACATGGATTGCGCGAGCGCGCGCACGTTCGCTTCCGCCGCGGAATCGCCATCGAAATATTGCTCAACGCTCAACACCCCAGCCAACAGCAGCGTCGTGTCGATGGTCGACAACTCGCTGTTGCGATAACGCAGTCCGGTGCTCAGGTCTAAAAAGTGGTAGTAAAACCCGTGGTACCGAGCGCAGCCCCGACTCTGGCCGCATTCGGGCAAGGACGCTAAGAACGCCAACACCTGGGTGCTGCGCTCGAGCGCTTGTTGACGCGTGATGTAATGTCGTTGCACACCGATGATGTAGGACGACAAAGCGAAACCGATGGCGGCAATGCTCGAATTCTTGGGATTCGGGTAATTGTCGGGAACCAGGCCATTGCTTGGATTCGCCGTCTCCCAAAAATAATTAAAGGTGCGACGCTCTAACTCTTCTAAGCGCCGTTCGTCGTCTGGGGACAGTGTGGCCAATGGCATGGCCGCAGCACTCGGCAAGACGGGCTGCTGCGTGGCCACCGCCGACTGCGCCACCGTAAAGGCGAGCGCACAGCCGAGCGCAATGCCACACCACACGGACGCCCCTTTCCACCAACCACTTGTTTTCATCACGCACCTATTCTAAAAATGAGCCGGCCTGCTGCCCACGGCCCGGAGCGCGTTAGGAGGCGATCCGTTCGCCCGCACTTTTGCGCACCACCAACGCGGTTTGAATGACCTGCGTCAGCATGGGCGCTGCCGTCGAATCTTCGATCACCGTGGCCAAGGCGTCTAAGGCCTTAGACCCCAATTCCGCCATCGGCACGCGCACCGTGGTCAACGCCGGCGACACAAACCGCGCCATGGGAATGTCGTCAAAACCCGCCAAGGCAATGTGCGTGGGAACGTCCACGTTGGCCTCGTTGAACGCGTGCAAACACCCCAACGCCATCGCGTCGTTGGCGGCGAAGACCGCGTCTGGCTTTTGGTCGAAGGTCAGAATGCGCTTGGCCGCGCGAACGCCGGCCTCCTCGGTAAAATCACCGGCGATGATGCTCTCGGTCAGCCCAGGTCCCAAGGACTGCAAGGCTTCGCAATAGCCCGCCAGGCGCTCATTGGCGTCAAAGTTATCGGTGGGCCCGGCCACAAACACGATGCGACGGTGCCCCAATGAGACCAAATGATGAACCATCCTCGCCGCGCCGCCGCGATTGTCGACGCGCAAACTGCAAAAGCTGCTGCCGCGGGTTGGGGAATTTAAAACCACGGCTGGGATCGACGCCATGACCGGCGAATCCAAAAACTGCGAATCGGCATACGGCGACATGACCAACAACCCATCGACCCGACCGCGCAGATTGGAGACGGCGGTGGCGGTTTCTTGTGAAGATCCGTGAACGCCCGACAGCAACAAGTGCAACCCTCGGGCGCGCGCCGCTTGATCGATGCCGCGAATGAGTTCAGAGAAAAATTCACCATGCAAATCCGGCAACAACACCCCAATGGTGTTGCTCTGACCGGTGCTCAACGAGCGCGCCGCACTGTCCGGCACGTAGTGCATTTTTTCAATAATGCTGAGGATGCGCGTCCGCGTCTGTTCGGTCACGTTCCCATGGCCATTGAGGACCCGGGATACGGTGGCGGTGGACACCTTGGCCACGCGAGCTACGTCTTTTAATGTCGCCGGCACTGCTTTACATCCTCGTTATAAAACCCGTAGACTGCGCAATGTAACCGCTTACTTTACGGCTCAGTTCACGACTATCGATTTTATCAGCCACGCTGTCAAGTGCACTGGATTAAAGTAAACGCGGAAGATCAATAGATATTGCAGCGCAGCAATTGTAGCTGCGGATCGCCGCTTGGGGGGAAAGTCATTGTGGCCACATTGGAACTGAAAAACGTTGCCAAGCGTTACGGCGAAACCGAGGTGCTGCGCCGGATCAATCTGACCGTCGGCGACGGCGAACTGCTCGTTCTGGTGGGGCCTTCGGGGTGTGGCAAGTCCAGCGTGTTGCGGGTGGTGGCGGGCTTAGAGGACGTCAGCGAGGGCGAGGTCTATCTCAACCACGAGCCGGTCACCCACGCCTCCCCCAAAACCCGCAATGTGGCGATGGTTTTTCAAAACTACGCCCTATATCCGCACATGAGTGTGGCGGAAAACATGGAGTTTGGTCTCAAGCTGGCGGGCGTTGGGACAGACGCGCGCCGCACCCGAGTTCACGACGTCGCCGCCTTATTGGGCTTAGAGAGTCTGTTGACTCGCAAACCCAAAGCCTTGTCCGGTGGCCAACGGCAACGCGTCGCCTTGGGTCGCGCCATCGTGCGCAATCCGGCGTTGTTTTTATTCGACGAGCCCTTATCCAATCTGGACGCGGAACTGCGCGTCAGCATGCGCGCGGAGATCGCGCGCCTGCAACGCCGCCTCAACACCACCACCCTCTACGTCACGCACGACCAAGTGGAAGCGATGACCTTAGGCCACCGCATCGCAGTCATGGCCCCGCTGCGTTCCTCGGACGATTCCAGCGTTCAAAACATTCAACAGATTGGCACACCGCGCGAGATTTACGACACGCCCGCCAACGTGTTTGTGGCAAAATTTTTAGGCTCGCCAGCGATGAATCTGATTGAACTGGGCATTAAACCGCAAGGGGGATTTGTGGAGACCCCTGGCCTTGCGCTTCGCTGGCCTGAGTCCACGCCGTTTCCCGCCAGCCTGCGTCGCTTATCCACGGGCTTGGTGGGCGTGCGCGCGGAGCATTTGCGTCGCGCCGAGGCGCGGGATGCGCTGCACGTCGCCATGCAGATCGACATGATCGAACTGGTCGGCTCGGAAATGATCCTCTATGGTCACGTCGACATGGGCACGACGATCGTTGTCAAAATCGCCGCCGATCATACGGTGCAATTGGGGCAACGCTTAGACCTCAGTGCCCCACTCGAACAATTGCATTTTTTTGACCCACACCATCTAGGGCGATTGACATGACCCCCGCTGCGGATTCACCCGACCACCTTCCTCACCCCACTCGCCGATTGGACTTTGGCGGCGCACGCGCGTGGATCGCCCTCTGCGCTCTGGCGAGCGCGGCCATCGTCGGCACCCAAACCCAGGCCGCGCCGGGGGAACTCGACCTCCATCCCAGCGACACTGCGGTGATTGCGACGGGCAACGAATGGCTCGCCTTACCAGAAATTCGACCCACCGACGGCGCGTTATTGAGTTTTAACGCTTTGTCGATGAAACACAATGGGCTGCTTCAAGTCACGGGCGGTGAGTCGGGTGCGGTGATTGAACCGATCCTGCGCCAACGCGGGTCGCCCCTCAAACTGAATCCGTTGGCGTGGCGCCTCAAAGGGTATTGGATTCCCGAGGGTCACACCTCCCAAAACGATCTGCACATCACGCTCACGTATTTGGCGCCCAATGGATTTCGAGCGGCCGTTTTAGCGCTTCAGATCGACAACCAAAGCGACTCGGCCACCCAAGAACTGGAGATGGGCTTTAAAACCCGTTTTGGGTCTATTCAACGCGTCACCTACTTGCCCGTCGCCTTAGGCGGCGAGCGTCGCGTCGCCCCCGCGCCCTGGGTTGGTCCCGGCGAGGTGTACTCCTGGGTCACCAGCGACACCGAGTTTGCCTTTGCGTTCATTCACCCGACCATGACGGGCCAAATCGCCGCCACACCGACCACGCTCGCGCCCGAAACGCTGAGCGTCGAAAGCGTGCGCTTAAAACCGCACGAGCGCAAAACGGTGTACGCCATTTTGAGCATTGGGCAGGAAGAGTTTTCAGCCGCCCACGCCGCGCGCGCACTCAAAGAACACCTCTTCCGCGACGGGTTTGAGACCCTGTTAAACCAACAAATCGAGTGGTGCCTGAGCCACACCCGACGGGCGACGGATCCGAACATCGACGCCGTCATGAATCGTAATTTTTTGTTCTCGCGCTTGTACGCGTGGGGTCGGACCATCGACACCGAACAATGGGTAGGCGTGACCTCGCGTAGCCCACGCTATTACGTCGCCGCCGCCTATTGGGATCGCGACGCCATGGTGTGGAGTTTTCCAGCCCTGTTGGACACCGATCCCGCCTTTGCCGCCATCGCTTTAGACCACGCGTTCACCACGCAATTGCGCAACACCGGAACCCACAGCCGCTTCATCAACGGCAGTGTGCTCGAAGACGGGTTTCAATTGGACGAGGCCACCGCGCCGTTGCTCGCACTCGGCCAGTATTTGGATAAAACCCACGACGTGGCGTTTTTAAATGAACATTGGAACGCGGTGCTGCACATCCTTGCGACCATCGAGGCCCATCGCGATGCAAACACCCACTTGTATTGGTCGATGCAAGACGCCCAAGACGAATACCAAGCTTTGCCGTTCATCACCGTCGACAACGCGATGGTGGTCCAGACCTGGCGCGACGTGAGCCAGTGGCATCAGCTGCGTGGGGAAGCCCCACTGGCGGCCGACGCCAAACGTCGCGCCGAGGCCTTGGCGCAGGCGATGCACACCCGTCTTCCCGCCACCCCACCGGAGGGCGGCGACGCCATCTGGCCCTCGGCGAGCAATGGACTGCTGGGCCAAGACCGGCGCAGCGTCTTCACCGAGATCCCCCCAGCCAGTCAATTAAAATTGGTGCAATTCGGTGTCGATACGGCAGACTCCGCGCGCTTTAAAGCCACCTACGCGTATTTGCATTCGCGCTATGCCTACAGTTATCAAAACACCCCATACGGGTTTCCCGGCAGCTATCGTCTGCCCTTCAGCGCCTCGTGGGTGCTGGCCGATGAGTTACAGCTGTCGATGAATCGCGAGCGCGCGTTGGCAACGATCTTAGAATCGCCTTGGGACAACGGCATAATCACGGAAGGCGTGGATCCCCACACCGCCCAAATCGATCCCCAAGGACGAGCGTTCGCCACCGCCGCCGGCTACGTCGCGCACGCCTTGTGCACGCGGTTTTGTCTGACAACCCCGCCCGCGGACGTGCCCACCGGCGCGCGCGGCAGCGGGCTTGTGCATTGAGTCGCGGCCCCCGGCGCGCCGGCGGTGCTTGGAATCACCTTATCTGCTGATGGATTATTTGGGAGAAGAGTATGCTTTATGTCACCAAACAAACCGCCCGAGTGTGGTTGAAACGAATCGCCTCGGGTCTGCTAACCCTCACCGTCGCCAGCGCTCTGGTGGCTACGGCCAACGAGCCCGTGGTCGTTGACCTCACCCAGCCCGGCGCCCACCACCCCTTCCCGCATTTTTGGGAACACATGTTTGGTTCCGGCCGCGCGGCGTTGGTGTTGCGCGAAGCCTATCAAACCGATCTGGCGCAAACCACGGCGGAGTTGCCGGTTCAATTCGTGCGCTTTCACGGCATTTTTGATGACGAATTGGGGGTGGTGCACTGGGACAAAAAAACCCATCAACCCATTTACAATTTTACCTACGTGGATCAAATCTACGACGCGTTGTTAACGCACCAGGTCAAACCCTTTGTCGAGTTGTCCTTCATGCCGCTCGACTTGGCATCGCAACCGCAGAAAAAATTTGGGTTTTGGTATAAGCCCAATGTGACTCCCCCCCGATCCTACGCCCAGTGGGATGATTTGATTACCCACTTCACGCAACACTTACTCGAACGCTATGGTGAGGCGGAACTGGCGAGTTGGTATTTTGAGGTGTGGAATGAGCCCAATATTGGTTTTTGGGAGGGCAAGCCGCCGCAAAAAACCTACTTAGAACTGTACGATCACACCGCGCGCGCCATCAAGGCGGTGAGTCCAAAACTGCGTGTGGGTGGCCCCTCTACGGCGCAAGCGGCGTGGGGCTATGATTTTTTAAAGCACGCCTCCGAGGCCCACGTGCCCGTCGACTTTGTCAGCAGCCACGTTTACGCCAACGACACCAAGAAGGACGTCTTCCATCAAGCGGGCTCGGTGCCGCGCGACCAAATGGTGTGTAAAGCGGTCGGCAAAGTTCACGACGACATTCAGCGCTCGCCGCTGCCCAACACGCCGTTGATATTCTCGGAGTACAACGCCAGTTACGCCAACGAACCCAATGTGACCGATTCCATTTACATGGGGCCGTGGCTGGCGACCACCATCGCCCAATGCGATGGCTTGACGGAACTCATGAGCCTATGGACCTTCTCCGACGTCTTCGAAGAACAAGGGGTGCCGCGCACGCCGTTTTACGGCGGCTTCGGACTAACCGCCACCGACCACATTCGCAAGCCCGCCCTCAACGCCTTAGCGGCCTTGCACCAGTTGGGGGACACCCGCTACCAAACCCCCGCATCGAACGCCTTAGTCACACGCCGCGCCGATGGCACGTGGGTGGTGGCGGTGTGGAATTACGCCGCACCCGATGGCGTCGGGGCGCAGTACACGCCCCCGACTCACACCAGCGACGCGCCACTGGAATTTCAGTTCCGTTTGCCCGCGGGCATGAGCAGCGCGCGCTTGTTTCGAGTGGACCAAACCCATGGCAACGTCATTACGCTGTACGACCAAATGGGCCGTCCGGATCGGCCGTCGCCCACCCAAACCGAGCAATTGAAAGCCGCGTCACAAGCGGCCAAGCCCGAGACGGTGATGATTGATCGCCAGACCCTAACGCTGGCAGTGCCGCGTCAGGGGTTGATGGTCGTGGAACTCAAATAAGCCTCGCGCCCAGCGGGGTGACCCCGCTGGGCTTTGCCCCATCGGCCCCATCGGCCAAGGGTGCCAACAGCGCACCCTATTTGTTACGAAAGCTCAATAAATCACCCCCTTGGTGCACTGCGCTCCCCACCCCACGACGCCGCCCCCGACCCAGCTCCCACACGAGGCGATCGATCCGCCGCGACGGTGGCCCGGTGCCGTCCTCATCGGCCACCCCCCCCAACCGCGCTCGTCCCAATGCGTTAGGTTGTGTTAGGTTTAATTAAATCATTCAAATGGGAGAGCACGAGTGTTTGACAGAACCGATTCCTTAAGATTAATATTTGGTTAAGGTAACCGATTACATTCAAAAGATTTAACAGTTTTTGGGGATTACAGAGAGCAGGCGGAAGTCTTGAGTTGCCCTGGAGGCAAGCCACGTCAACGACAATTGAGTGGCATTGCGCATTCGTATGCAGGCGCCCTCCACGCGCAATGACGGTGTCGACGATGTGACCGATGAGACGCCACGTGTGCCGGTTTGCGATCCCCAAGAAATGAATCGTTCGCCAAATCGATTGGCGCAACGTTCTGATGATGGCGGCAACATTTTTTAGACCATTTTGAGGGGTTTTTATGAAGAAATCGAAACGCTACAACCGAGTATTGGCGAGCGTCATTGCGTCGACGTTAACCGGCGCTCTAATGGCACCAAACTTGTCATTCGCACAAACCGCGGATGCCAATTTGCAAGGTGTTGCTCCCGCGAATTCCGTCATTGTGGTCAAAAACAAAGACACGGGTTTAACGCGCAAAACCAAAGCGGGCGCCGATGGCAGCTACGCCTTGATTGGCTTGCCTCCGGGACACTATTCGATTGCGACGGAATCCGGCGATTCGCGTGAAATCGAATTGGCGGTGGCCTCCACCGCAACCTTGAATTTTGAAACCCTCGCCGCGGTCACCGTGACGGGACAACGTCTGGTCGAAGTGCGTACCCCAGAAGTGGGCAACGTGGTGTCCTTACACGAAATTGAAACCGTACCGCAGTTGACCCGCAACTTCTTAGAGTTTGCCGACTCGGTGCCCGGCGCGATCTTCAACGTGGGCAACAACGGCGCAGTGACCTTCCGTTCAGGCGCCTCCACGCCAGACTCCGCCAACATCTTCATCGACGGCATCAGCCAAAAAGGCTACGTGCGCAGTGGTCAAGCAGGACAATCGGACGGCTCTCAAGGCAACCCCTTCCCCCAATTGGCCATCGACCAGTACAAGGTCATCACCTCCAACTACAAAGCCGAATACGATCAGCTGTCGAGTGCGGCGATCACAGCGGCGACGAAATCCGGTACCAATGAATTTAAAGGCGAAGTGTTCGGAACCTATTCCAGCGACAACCTCCGCGCCATGACCCCCGGCGAAGTGGCGGCCGGCATGAAGGTCTCTTCGCAAGACCGCGAGTTTGGTATGGCCCTGGGCGGTCCGATCATGCTCGACAAAGCGCACTTCTTTGTGGCCTACGAAGGCAAACGCTACGAGCAGCCGGTCACCGTAACCTACGCCAATAGCCCCACGCCGCCCGCGAACATTATTTCGCAATTGCCCAGCAGCGTTCAAAGCCAAGTGGGACCCGCGTCGATTCCGTTCAGCGAAGACTTGTTCTTCGGCAAAGTGGATTACGAACCCACCGACATGGATCGCATCGTGGTGTCGACTAAAATTCGTCACGAATCCTCCAGCGGCAGTGGCGCCGGTGTGGGTCAATCCGAGTCCACCGCCATCGTCACCTCCAACAACGACACGCGCGCCGATGTTCGCTGGCAACACACCGCCGATCATTGGTTTAATGAAGCGGTCGTCACTTACGAAGACGCGTTTTTCAGACCGACCGCCATCAACGCCAATTCCAATGGCTTTAACTACACCTACAGCAATGGCCAAAATGGCGACGCCACCATCATCAACACCGGTGGGTCTGATCCGCGCGCCACGCAAAACAAAGGCCAAAAAGGCTTTTCGCTGCAAGACGATTTGACCATTCCGAATTTGACCTGGATCACCGGCGATCACACCGTCAAAACGGGCGTCAAATTTAAAGTGGTTGACCTCACCGCCATGGACGCGTGCGGCGAGTGCTACCCCAACTTCACCTACAACGTGACGTCAACCGGCGTTGAGAGCACACCGTACAAAGCGGTCTTCCCCACCGTCACCACGCTCGCAAGCCCGGTGGCGACGTCAACGGATCGCCAATTCGGCGCGTATTTCCAAGACGATTGGCGTGTGAACTCTCAATTGGAAGTCAATTTGGGCGTGCGCTGGGATGTCGAATGGAACGGCAACTTCCTCAACTGGGTGACCCCATCCTACATCACCAATATGTTGAACTCGACCTCTCCGTACAACGGTCAAACCTGGGCACAACTGTACGCCAGTGGCCCCTATGGCTATAACGTCAACGACTACATCTCCAACGGCAGCAATCGCAAACCCAATATGGGCGAGATTCAACCACGCTTGGGCTTCTCCTACGACGTCAATGGCGATCAAAAAACCGTCATCGTCGGCGGCATTGGCCGCTCCTACGATCGCGATCTGTTCGATTACCTGCAATTGGAACAAGTCAAGTTAGCCACCTCGCCAGGCAGCGTCAGTTTCAACACCGCCAGCCACCCCTGCACCGTGAACGGCGTGTCGTGCTTGAACTGGAACACCAGCTACCTCAACGGGCCGCAAGCGTTGCAACAAGCGGTTGCCGGCACCGTGGGGGACGTGTTCTTAACCAACAACAACCTCAAGGCGCCTTACTCTGACCAATTCTCCCTGGGCATCCACACCCAATTGGGCGAATGGCAAAACAGCGCGACCATCTCACGCGTCAACTCGCACAACGGCTTCACCTTCTTGGTGGGCGCGCGTGGTGCCGGCGGCGCGTTCTGGGTGCCTGAGCCCTGGGGTGGCTTAGGAACGCCCTGGGACGTTTCACCGGGCGTGACCACTCCCAAAGGCATGAGCGGCAACTTGGTGCTCTCCAGCAACGGCGTGGAATCGCGCACCACTCAAGTGTTGTTATCGACTGAAAAGCCCTTCACCAAGGAATCGGGATGGGGCGTGAAAGTCGCTTACACCTTCACGGACTCGGTCTCCAACTCCTACACCGGCGATCTGGACGGCGGCTTCACCCAAAACGAATTCTCGGCGAACTGGCCCACCATGGCCCAATCGCCTTTTGTTCGTTCGAACCTTGCGCCCCGTCACCGCTTAGTGGCCACGGGTTCCTGGCAAGGGCCTTGGGACGTCATCGTGGGTGGCAAAATCACCGTAGCGACGCCCACCACGGACGTGATCGATGGCAGCTGCTTGGCCTCCGGGACCTTCCCCGCCGGCAACCCCTGCACCATGGTCGCCATCAATCCGCCCGATACCCTGGGCTATCGCAGCTTGGATCTGCAGTTCACCAAGAACTTCACGGTCTGGAACAGCACCAAAGCCTACATCCGTGCCGACGTCTTGAACGTGTTCAACTACTTCAACTTGGTGGATTACAACACCACGAGTGGCAGCAACGGATTAGTCAATGGCGTCAGTTACAACCAAAACGGCAACATTGGTGGTAGCCCACGCACCTTGCGCATAACCGTTGGCGGTAAGTTCTAAGCGGCGTTTTGACCCAACCGCAGTGCAGACTGCAAAGGCCTATGAGACAATCTCATAGGCCTTTTTTTATGGGGACACGGCCTTGAGGGAACTCAAATGAATCGATCAGCAATCCAATCCATCGTGATTGTCGGGGGCGGAACGTCGGGATGGATGTGTGCCGCGGCGTTGTCGGAAGCGCTACAGCGCTCGGTGTCGATCCACTTGATTGAGTCCGATGACATCGGCACGATTGGCGTCGGCGAAGCCACCATCCCCGCGTTGCACACCTTCAACGATCAACTGCGCATTCCGGAAGTGGAGTTCGTCAAAGCGGTCAAAGGGACGTTCAAATTAGGCATCGAATTTAAAGATTGGGGCAAGCTGGGGGAATCCTACATCCATGGGTTCGGCCATTTGGGGCACGACTACGGCTCCCACCCCTTTCATCAACTGTGGCTGCGCGAGGCTCTGCAAGGCCAGGCGTCGCATTTAGACGACTACTCGCTGCACAGCGTCGCGGCGCGTCACATGAAGTTTATGACCTCAGCCCGCGACGTCCCGGCAAACTCCCCGCTCGCCAACATCGCGCACGCGTACCATTTCGATGCGGGCTTATACGCCAAGTTTTTACGGCAGTATTCCGAGGCCCGCGGCGTCACCCGCGTCGAAGGCAAAATCATTGAGGTCAAACAACGCGCCAGCGACGGACACGTGGAATCGGTGTTGCTCAACGACCAGCGTGAGATAAAGGGTCAGTTGTGGATCGATTGCTCTGGGCTGCACGCGCTGCTCATTGATAAAACACTCCACGTGCCCTTCATCGACTGGAGTCACTGGCTGCCCGCGGATCGCGCGGTCGCGGTGGCCTGTGAGAAAGTGGGGCCTGCCACCCCCTACACCCGATCGACCACGCGTCCCGGCGGCTGGCAATGGCGAATTCCCTTGCAACACCGAACCGGCAACGGCTATGTGTTTTCGAGCGCGCACCTCAGTGAGGATGAAGCCACCGCCACCTTATTGGCCAACCTGGATGGCAAGCCCCTGGGAGACCCGCGGGTCATCAAATTCAAAACCGGCCATCGCGCCCAATTCTGGGATCGCAATGTGGTGGCGATTGGCTTGTCCAGTGGGTTCATGGAACCGTTGGAATCCACCAGCATTTATTTAATTCAGTCCGGCATCGGGCGCTTACTCAACCTGCTCCCGCGCAGCGATTTTTCGCCCACCTTAATTCAACGCTACAACGATCAAGCCATTTTTGAATTCACGCGGATACGCGACTTTTTGATCTTGCACTACCACGCCACCACCCGCGACGACACCTCGTTTTGGCAATACTGCAAACACATGTCGACCCCAGACTCGTTGCGCGAGACCATCGAGTTGTTTCGAGATTCGGGACGGTTCTATCGCAATGGGGATGAAATGTTTGCGTTGACGAGCTGGGTGCAAGTGCTGGTCGGACAAGGCATCGTCCCCAAAGCCTATCACCCCGCTGTGGACGTGTTGCCGACGACGGAAGTGCACGCGGTGGTGGAGAACGCCAAAAAGGTCATCGCCAATTGCGTGGCGGCCATGCCGACGCACGAGCAATTCATTGAACGCCATTGCAAAGCCTAACCACGCGGCGACGCCACGCCGTGGAGGACATCATCGAAGTCGATTGCAAGACCACTCGGTGTTAAACCGAAAGTGGTGGGCGCGACAGGGATCGAACCTGTGACCCCTACCATGTCAAGGTAGTGCTCTACCGCTGAGCTACGCGCCCTAAAAAGGAGGCGTCATGATACCGAATTCAACCTTTTAAAGCAAATCCGCGCGTCCGCTCGCGCGACGTCGCTGGCGCCGCGCCTAGGGAGCGCCCGTATTGGCCGCTGCCAAGCTCGGAATCAAGCGAAATCCCACGACGTACGCACCAATGTTCGCGCCCCCGCCATTGCCGGGGTAAAACAAACAATCGTTGATGCCCAACTGCAAATACCGCGCGAGCGTGGGAATGCGGTGCCGTCGTTCGTGCTCGTTGATGAGAAACGGCGTTCCAATCACCGTGCCATTGGCGTCTGCAAAACTGCCAATGATCTGCATAATGTAAATTGGGAAATCCAATTCATTCGCCCAATGACTGGGGTAATAGGTTTTGCACGCCCGTTGATACTTGTCATCACTGGCACCAAACTTCACCAAGCCCTCACAGCCGTTGTCGGGCATGCCACCGGTGTTCACGATCCCCCCCAAACAGATCAACCCCATTTCCTGATTCTGCCACTCGGGCTGAATCGCAACCACCACGGGACCGGCGGCCGGTTCAGTGGCGATTTGAAAAACCATGGTGGGATTGTCCTCCACCGACCACGGCCCATTCGCCGCGGGCAACAGCAAGCGATTGGTGATCGGATGCGAGAGGTTGCACGCCGGATCGTCGGAGCGCCAAAAATTCCAGTCGCTGTGGGTTTCCGAAAAATAAACCGGCGACAAATTTTGATTCACAAACCCCATTTTCATGGGCGCATCGGTCGCCAGATACACGCACTGATGTTTATTCGGTAGAGCGATTTGAACTTTATCGCCCGCGCGGTACATCACGTTGGCTTGCCACGGGCCAATGGGTTGAGCCCAGGCCAGAGACGAGACCAAGGCCGACAACCCGAGGAGTCGGCGCCACAGGCCACATCCGATCACAACCGCACACTCCCAGGCCTCAGCGGCCCAGGCGACGCCCAAGCCGGCGTCGAGGCGATGTTCACTCTACACGCGGTCAATCCGCCCCCCTCAATCTTCGTCGGCCGCATTCACGTCCCTCACCGGCGCTCGATCGACGTCGATGGTTGGCAGTTTCGCGCGTTTCAACTGCCGATTGAGGGCTTGAACTTGCTTTAACACCTGCGGCTGCACGCGTTGCCACTGCGTCAGCGCCGACTCGACCTTAGGCCGCAAGCCATTGACCGCGTTCAAGGCCGCCTCGGTGGGCTTTGCATCGCCACGGCCAACGAGGGTGTAAAGCCCAGAGGCTTTGGCGCTCAACGGCTCTAAGGCCGTTGCCGATGCCTTGTCCTCGCCAAAGGGCTTGAGCGTCTGATCGAGCCGCTCGATGGCTTCGTGCAATTCTTTTTGCTGGGGCGTGATGGCCTTTTCAAGCGCTTCCAATTGCTGATCCACCGATTTGACGAGCAAGGCCGCTTGGGCGGTGTCGTTCACCCACTGGTAGACCGTCATCAGCACCGGCCACTGCGCGCTCAATCCCGAGGCATCGGCCAAACGAGGGTCTTTGACCACCTCCAGGGTGCTTTGCTCACGACGACCATCCACCGTCAACACCACCGTATAGGTTCCGGGCAGGACCAGGGGCCCTTCCGGTTCACGCGGGGTTTTGCCCAGCACCGCGGAAATCGGATACCCGCGCGTTAAGGACGCGGGCTCCGGATACGCCAAATCCCACACCAGGCGGTGCATGCCCACCTCGGTGGACAGCGGCAAGCGTTGCAACGCCCACCACCGCGGAATCAACTGATGCTCCAGCTCCTCTTCCGACGGGTTGGGTGCGTCGTGGGAGGTGAACACGCGCACCCGCTCGCCCTGTGCGTTCTTAATTTCAATCGTCACCTCTTTGGCTTTCGCGCGCAATCGATAATCGATGACCGCGCCCGCGGGCGGATTCTCCCCCAGAGGTTCATCGCGCGCGATCGGGGTATCGGACCAGGTGCTGCGGGCCACGCGAATGGCCGTCGCCGGATGCACCAACTGATCATTGGCCAAGCGCGCCGCTTGCCGCAGTCTGGAGACGTCGTCCAACACCCAAAAACTGCGCCCGTGGGTGGCCAACACCAAATCGTTGTCTTTGACCACCACATCGCGCATCGAGGTGTGTGGCAAATTTAAACTGAGGCTCTCCCAATGCGCGCCATCGTCCAAGGACATCATGACGTCGTGTTCGGTGGCGGCGTACAATAAGCCCGCTTGCTGTGGATCTTCGCGCACCGCGTTGACGGGCGAGGATAAGCCTTCCACGACCAACTGCCAGTGCGCGCCACCGTCTTGGGTTTTGTAGACGTAAGGCTTTAGATCGTCAATGCGCAAGCGGCTGACGCTCACGTAAATGACCTTGGGATCAAAATGCGAGGTTTCGATTTGAGTGACTTTGGACCACGCCGTCAACGCCGGTGGCGTGATGTTTTCCCAATGCCCGCCGTCGTCGTTGCTTTTATAAACCTGCCCATCGTCGGTGCCGGCGACGAGCAAGCCTTTTTGAACCGCCGAAATGCCCAAGGCGTAAATCACCCCGCGTTGCTTCTCGGCGTCCTTGGGGCGTCGTTCGCCGACGCTGGATGGCACGCCCGGCTCTGCTCGGGCCAAATCGGGCGAGATGATTTGCCAATGGTCGCCGCCATCGGTCGTTTTAAACAAGCGACTCGCGCCAAAATACAGCGCGTGCGGATCGTTGGGCGAAAACATCAACGGTTCCGTTCGATCGGTTCGCACCCCCAAGTCTTTGCCCGTCACCGGCGTGATGTTGTCGACCCGACCCGTGCTCAAATGGGTGCGCGTCACTTCGGTGCGACCAGCGCCGTACACGACGTCGGGATTTAAGGGGTCGGGGGCCACGTAGCCGTATTCGATCACGCCGACCGGGTGCCAATCGCGGTCGGTGATTTCACCGTCGTTGCCACGACTGGCGATGCAGACCGATCCACTTTCTTGTTGACCGGAACAGATTCGATAGGGAAATCCGGCCGTGATGCCCACGTGATACAACTGCGCGGTGGGTTGGTTGAGCCAACTGCTGAACGTCTTGCCACCGTTGACGCTGACCAAGGCGCCTTGATCGCCGACCAACACGATGCGGTTGGAGTCTTCGGGGTTGATGTAGATGTTTTGGTAATCGTCGCCGCCCGGCGCGCCGCGCAAGGGCTGCCAATGCACGCCCCCATCGGTGCTTTTCATCGTCACGATGCTGGCCGAATACACCACGTCCGGATGATTCGGATCAATTTTGACCACCGCGTTGTCGCCGCCGCCGATGCGCAACTTGGGTCGCGGATCGGTGGTGATGGTGTGCCAGTGTTCGCCACCGTCGTCGGATCGATACAACTCCAGTCCGTTGGCGGAGGAATATTCCGACGGCGCGCTCGTGGCCACCATGGCCATCAATCGATTGGGCTGACTGGCGGCGATGGTGATGTTGATTTGGCTGGCGTTGTCGGGCAACCCGTTCGTTAATTTTTTGAACGTCAGCCCACCGTCGGTGGATTTGTAAATGCCGCCATGCGTGCCGTTGTATTGATTGTTGTCTTCCCAAGGGCCTAAGCGTCCTTCCCACAGCGTGGCGTACACCACTTTGGGGTTGGACGGATCCAGGAGTACGCCGTTGGCGCCGGTGTGCTCGTCGACGTACAAGACGCGCGTCCAATGACGACCCGCGTCGGTTGAGCGAAACACGCCGCGCTCGGTGTTTGGTCCGAAGGGGTGTCCCAAAACCGCGGCCAACACCACGTCGGGATTGGTGGGATCGACGGCAAGCTCGGGGATCTGCTGCGAGTCGACTAAGCCGCGTTGCTCAAAATGCCGACCGCCATCGTCGGAGACAAACACCCCTGAGCCCACCGACAAATCGGGGCGTTGCAAGCCCTCGCCGCTGGCCACATACACGCGTTTGGGTTGCGAGGGCGCGACCGCGATCGCGCCGATCGATTGCGTCGGTTGGTCATCGAAAATGGGCGTCCACGTTCGGCCCGCGTCATCGGTTTTTAACACCCCGCCATTGACCACGCCCACGTAGTAGGTGTCGGGCTCATGCGGCACGCCCGCGATGGCGCGCGTTCGACCGCCCCGAAAGGGCCCCACCAATCGCCAATGCCAATCCTGCGTGAGCGGATTCGCCGCACTCAGACTCGCCGACTCGACGGCTGGACTGTTCAACGCGGTCAGTGCCAAGCACCCCGACACCACCGCCAACACTATGGATTTGATCTGAACGCTCATCCGTGGCTCCTTGCTCATCAATGGGTCAATGATAACCATAATCCCCACCACGCGGGGCGAGAGGGCAACGGCGCGCGCCCCTGCCCGCCGCCCGCGCAGTCTGCGATAATGAGGCATCGGCCATGGGCGCCGTTTGAGAACCGGGTTTCGGTGACCACTAGGACCACACGGATGACTAAAACGCAAGCGACGTCGATGACCTTGAAGGCGTTTGGGCGACGCTCGTCGCGGCTTGTGTCCTTGGCCCTCGCCCTCGGGTTATTGTGGGCCAATGCGACGACGGCCGGCATTGTGATTCAGGACGATCGCCATCACTCGCATGAATTCAAATCAGCGCCGCAACGCATCATTACGCTGTTGCCCTCGCTCACCGAAAGCGTGTGCGCCTTAAACGCCTGCGCGCGCTTGGTGGCAACCGATCGCTACTCCAACTGGCCGGCCGCCGTGCTCGCTCTGCCCAAAGTGGGCGGCATCGACGACACCCCCATTGAGCGCATCGTCGCCCTCAAACCCGACGTCGTCTTGGCGGCGCGTTCGTCGCGCGCGGTGAAGCGTTTGGAGGAACTGCACATCCCCGTGGTGACCCTAGAACCCCAACGTTTAGAGGACGTGTTTCACACCCTCGAGACGCTGTCGATTTTGCTCGACGCCCGTCCCGCCCACGCCGAGCTGGTGAGCCAGTTGCAAAAAGACCTCGACCAGGCCACAGCCCTGATCCCAGCGTCGCGGCGGAATCAATCGGTGTACTTTGAAGTGGCCGAACATCGCTACGCGGCCAGTCAGTCCTCCTACATTGGTCAAGTGCTGGCGCGTTTGGGGCTGCACAGTTCGGTTCCGGGAACGCTCGGCGCGTTTCCCGCCATGAGTTGGGAGTGGGTGCTCACGCACCCACCGGATCTGCTGATGGTGGATCAGGATGAACTGGACAATATGGAGCACCGACCGTTAAGCCACTCGCTGCTCGCCCTGCAAACCCACGCGGTGTGTGCGTTCCCCAAACGAGAGTTTGAAGTCATGGCGCGACCCGGTCCACGGGTGGGCCAAATGGCGCTCAGCATCGCTCACTGCGTGGCGGGTTTATCGCATTAAGAGGCGGGCCTGGCTTGTGCGCACTCGTGGGCGAATGAAGCGGCCGCCCAGCGCGCTTGAGACCGTCGCGTTTCGCTCATTCCAACGCAGCCGTTATGCTATCGTACCCAGCCTTTCCCAGCGTTAACCGTCTATGAACTCGCCTCCCCCATTGCTTCCTCGTCGCACCGCTGCCCGCTTAGGAGTGGTGTTGGTGGGGGCGCTCCTGGTGGGTCTGGTGGTGGCCTTGGCCTTGGGCTCAGATGGGTTTAGCCTGCCCACCGCCACGGACTGGGACTTAATTAACGCGATTCGACTGCCGCGGGCCTTAGGCGCGCTCTTGACCGGCGCGTTATTGGGCTTAGCCGGCGCGCTCGCGCAGGGCTTGTTTCGCAATCCCTTAGCCGATCCGTATTTGTTGGGATCCGCCTCTGGGGCAACCTTAGCGGTGGTCATCACCATCACCCTGCTCTCGTCGGTGACCGTGGAGAGCACCACGCTGCAGTTTTTAGTCCACCTCGGTTACAGCGGCGCCGCCTTTGTGGGCGCTTTAGTGGGTGTGGCGTTGAGTTTGACCTTGGCGCGCGGCGCCCGGCAAACCAACGGCTTGCTGTTAGCGGGCGTGGTGGTGGGCATTTTATTGGGTGCGTTGTCCAACCTGCTCACCTTGATTTCACCCGAAGCGCTGCGCGGGGTCCAGACGTTTTTATACGGCTCCACGTCGTGGCTTAATTTCGGCAGTGTGACGCGCGAAGCAATTGGGTTGGTGGCGATCCTCGTTTTGAGTGTGCGATACAGCCGGGTGTTGGACGCGCTGGTGTTAGGCGATCACACCGCCATGAGCCTGGGGATTGATTTGAAGCGCGCTCGCGCGGGCTTAATTGTGTGCATGGCCCTGGCCACTGGGCTTGCGGTGGCCGAAACGGGGTTGCTGGCCTTTGTGGGCCTCATGAGTCCGCACGTGGTGCGGCGCTTGGTCGACACCACCCACTCGGGCATTTTGGTGTTGTCGAGCCTCACCGGGGCCACCTTGTTGTTGTGGGCGGACAGCATCGCGCGCTGGGTTTGGGCACCGCAAGAACTGCCGGTGGGTCTGTTCACGGCCATCATTGGTGGCGGGTATTTGTTGACGATGCTGACCTTGCAAGACCGCTGGGAGAACCATTGATGTTGGGTTGTTCCAAGCTCAGCGTGAAACGCCAACAACGCGTGGTCTTCGCCGACGTCACGGTGGATTTTCACCCCGGACAGTGGACGGCGATTGTGGGCCCCAATGGTGCCGGCAAGAGCACGCTGCTGTTGTCCCTCGCAGGGCTATTAACGCCGGCGCACGGACGGGTTCACTTGCAGGGGCGGGATTTAACCCTCTGGCCCAATCGCGAGCGCGCCAAAGCCATGGCGTGGATGGGTCAAGGCGACGCGGTCAGTGGCGAGTTGTTGTCGTGGGATGTGGTCATGTTGGCCCGCTTGCCCACGCACGGCTTGTTCCAGGGACCGACCCCGCTGGATGAGCAGGCCGTGCATTCGGCCTTAGAGGAAACCGAGGCGGTGGAGTTCAGCTGCCGGCGGATTCAGACGCTGTCGGGGGGCGAACGGCAACGGGTGTTGCTGGCACGGCTATTGGCCCACGAGGCCCCGGTGCTGTTGCTGGACGAGCCCCTCGTTCACTTAGACCCGCCGCACCAAAGCCTATTAATTCAGGCCTTAAAGCGCCGCACGGCCCAGGGGGGCACGGTGGTCACCGTGCTCCACGAACTGACCCAGGCCCTGGCGGCCGACCGGTTGGTGGTGTTGGGACCCCACGGGGTGCTGGGGGATGGGGCCCCCACTGATCCTGTCGTGCAACATGCACTGTTGGACGTGTTTGGGGGGGCGGTGTCCATCGAGCGGCTCTCCAATGGGCGCCTGGTCGCCCTGCCACGTTAAGTCTCGAACAGCCAAATTCGAACGGCCTTTTTTTCAAAATTTCAAGCGTTGTTCACAATGAGTTCAAAAAACCCGTGTGGCAGTAACTTAGTTGTAACACTTCGTTTATATTTCGAAGTAACAAACGTAACTAATTGAATTTAATATTTTTTTATAAAAATGCAATGCGGGGTCAGGACGCGAATTATTGCCCCTAGCTCGTCTCAACACGCCGCGTCCAAAGGGCTTGTCCACACAGTTATCCACAGGCTACAGCCGCTATTTTTGGCCAGCCAAATGTTAGCCGCCGCACCTTTTTGGGGCATAACCTCCATTGGGAGTGAGCACCCCGCCCTAAACCCTTGATTGCTGGCGCTCGAGCCTCGGCCATCGCCTCAGAATCCGCTCCACGCCCCCAATCGGCAGCCACCAAAGGCCAGGAGGGCCGGTGCTCGGCCGGTCTTGGGGAGGGGTCAGGGACCGCGAACGGATCCGCGTTCACGACACGGTCAACCCCATGGGGTCCGTGCCGCGAACGCGGTGCGGCTTACCACATCAACACTCGATCTTCGGGAGATCGGTACAGCTGATCGCCGGGTTTGACCCCAAAGGCCTCGTAAAAGCCCGGTTGGTTTTGCACCGTGCCTAAGACGCGAAAGCGCCCCGTGCTGTGCGGATCGGTTTTGATCTGCTGAATGACCGCTTCCTCTCGCGCCTTCTCACGCCAGATCTTGGCGAAGTTGAGATAGAAGCGCTGCTGGCCACTAAAGCCGTCCAACACCGGAGACGGGTTGCCGTGCAAGGACGATTCGTAGGCTTTAAAGGCAATGGCTAATCCGGAGTTGTCGCCAATGTTTTCACCCAAGGTGAGTTCGCCATTCAAATGAAACCCAGCCACCGGTTCAAAGCCACTGTACTCTTTGACCAACGCCTTGCCTTTGGCCGCAAAGTGCTCGTGGTCTTCCTTCGTCCACCAGTCTTTTAAATTGCCCAGCTCATCGTATTGCGCGCCTTGATCATCAAAGCCGTGACTGATTTCATGGCCAATGACCGCACCGATGCCCCCATAGTTCACCGCATCGTCGGCTTTGGGATCGAAAAACGGCGGCTGCAAAATCGCCGCTGGGAATACGATCTCATTCATCTCCGGGTTGTAATACGCGTTGATGGTTTGCGGCGTCATGCCCCATTCACTGCGATCAATCGGCTGACCCAATTTGTTTAATTGCCGTGCGGTTTCGAATCGACGAGCGCGCAGCACATCGCCCAGCAAATCCCCGGCGACCATTTTCAACTTCGAGTAATCCCGAAAATGATCCGGATAACCGATTTTGAGCATCAAGGTATCCAGTTTCTTATGCGCCGCCCGTTTGGTCTCCGGCCCCATCCAATCCAAGCGATCGATGTCGGCGGCGTAGGTCTGAATCAACTGATGCACCAACGCGTCCATGCGTTTTTTCGATTCGGGTGGGAAGTACGTTTTCACGTATTGCTCGCCCAAGGCCTCGCCCACCGCTTCCTCCACCACACTCAAGCCGCGCTTCCAGCGCGGACGGTTGACCGGCACTCCGCGCAGGGTCGTGCCGTAAAAACTAAAGTTCTCATCCACAAAAGCCTTGGGTAAAAATGCCGCCGTGGAGGTTAATAAGTGATACCGGAAATACGCCTTCAAATCCTCCAACCGCGTGGTTCGTAGGATTTTGGCCATCTCCCCCACGTAGTTCGGTTGCGACACGTTGACGCTGTCGGTTTTAACGTTTAAGGAATTGAGCATCAAATTCAGATCAAAATTTGGGCTCAGCGCCTTCAGTTCGGCCAGCGATTTTTTGTTGTACGCCTTCACCGGATCGCGCAGTTCCACGTTCGACCACTGCGCTTTTGCCAAGCGCGTTTCAAACTTCACGATGGCCGCGGCTTGCGCGAGGGCTTCGCTCTCCGAAGCGCCCGCCAGACTCAACATTTTGGCGATGTGCGCCTCGTACGCGGCGCGGGCTTTGACGAAATGCTCGTCGCCCAACAAATAATAATCCCGGTCCGGCATCCCCAAACCACTTTGATTAAAATCCAGCAAATACTGACTGGAATTCTTATTGTCCGGGTGCACCGACACGTCGATGGGAACGCCCACCCCGATGCTCGACAAATGCGCCATTAAAGCGGGAACCGCGCCAATGGATTTGACGACCGCGATGCGATCCAATTCCAGCTTCAAGGGTTCTAGGCCCAACGATTCGACCCGCGCTTCGTCCATGAAGCTTTGATACAAATCGTGCACCTTCTGACCACTGGCGGAAGTCACCGGTTGTTCGACGAGCGTGCGCAGTTGCTCTTGGGTTTGGTCGTACAGCATGTAAAACACACCGTAATCGGCTTTGTCCTCTGGAATGGTGGTTTTCGCTTTCCACAAGCCATTGACGTACCCGTCCAAATCGTCCTGTGGACGAACCTTGGCATCCAACTCACTGAGATCAATGCCCGAGGACAACTCGGCCGCCATGGCGCTCGCGCCAAGCGCACACCCCAAAAGGGTCACGCTGATTAAACTCGACAATCGACGCCATCGATGATTTCTAACTTCCGAACTGCTCATGTAACCACTACCCTTGTGAACCACTCACGTTTTTCCAAAGAGGCCTCTTGGGCAGGCCTCGCACCGCTGTCTACCGTGCCTATTTAAACACATCCACCGCCGGCGCGGCCTGGCGACTGAACTCGGCCACGTTGAGCCCTAGGGCGGTTAACACCGTCGCTGCGATTTGCGACTGGGTGATGTCCACCTCCGCTCGTTCGCCCAAAGGCAGGACGTTGGGACCACGTATGGCCAACCAAAATTCATCGGAACCGGGATTTTTAACCCCATGGTCAATCCACAACAACGGACTGCGGCCCCGTCCATGGTCCGTGGTGATCACAAACGTCGTCCGACCGCGCGTGCGGGGATCGTTCTGATAGATCCGCCACAGTCGTTCAATGAATTGATCATCGCGGTGCAGCGCGTCCAAGACCAAATCGTAGCGCTTTAAGTGCGCCCAGTTGTCCGAATCGCCCAAGCCCACAAACAGCACTCGCGGACGCGCTTTGCGCAGATCGCGCTCGAGCCGAAACATCAACATCGCGTCCGTGGTGTCCCGCCCTTCCATCGACACCGAATCCAAATACACGTGAGCCACCGCGCGCGCCATCTCGGAATGATCCGCCCAATCCAACCCCTCGCGACCGGCGTTCACCGGCAAACGACTGCGACGCTCGTTAAAGATGTCGTGAAACTCACCCCAGGTGGCGTAAATTCCCAGCCGCTTCGCAAACGCCGATTGCTGCGCCAACCACTCAAAGAATGTGACGTTGGGATTCGGACCAAAGGTATTGGAATTAATTCGCACGTCGGCCGATCCGGTTAAGAGTTCGTTGTACCCCGGATAGCTGAACCAATACGGGTTGGTGACGGTGGCGTTGCTGTGGGCATCGCGGTTGCCAAAGGCTTGTCCGTTTTTAATGAATTGCTGCCACAAAAACGGCATCACGCGCTCGCGCCGCTGTGCCGCGGTGTCGGCCCCATAGGCCGCTTGCAACTCGGCCTTGCTGAGCCAACTTCCCGAGGCCGCTTCGTTGCCGAGCAGCTCCGAATCCATGCCTCTGAACACTTCTTGCCAACGCACCCCGTCTAAAACGATGAGCACGACGTTGTCCATCGCCGGAGGCGTGGTGTGCGCCGTCTGCGCAAGCGCGGTGTTCAACCCAAGCGCAACGATGACCAGTGCCCACATTTTTTTAATCATCCCGCTCCCCTTCTGAGCCACGACCCATCCCCACTATCCGCTCACGCTCAACCGGCTTGACGATCCGCCAGCCCCAAATGCGCCTTGCGCAATTCAATGATTTGATCGCGCAGCTGCGCGGCTTGTTCAAATTCCAAATTCTTTGACAATTTGAGCATTTGCGCCTCCAGCACTTTAATCCGCTTGTGCAGCAGACTTGGGGTAAGCGCTTCCGCCGCCGATTTATCCAACTTGCCCTGCGCGGCTTGGCTTGCGCCCTCCATGACGTCGTGAATGGCTTTCACGATGCCCTGCGGCGTGATGCCGTGCTGGGCGTTGAACTCCAGTTGCTTTTGGCGCCGACGCTCGGTCTCGTGGATCGCCCGATCCATCGAGCCCGTGCGGCGGTCGGCGTACAAAATGGCGCGGCCATTGACGTTGCGGGCCGCGCGACCGATGGTCTGAATGAGCGCGCCTTCCGAACGCAAAAAGCCCTCTTTATCGGCATCCAAGATGGCCACCAACGACACCTCCGGCAAATCCAACCCTTCGCGCAACAGGTTGATGCCCACCAAGACGTCGAACGCGCCCAAGCGCAAGTCCCTTAAGATTTCCATGCGCTCCACGGTATCGATGTCCGAGTGCAGATACCGCACTTTGACCCCGTGTTCGTTGAGGTAGTCGGTCAGATCCTCCGCCATGCGCTTGGTCAGGGTCGTCACCAAAACGCGCTCGCCGCGCGCCACGACGACGTTGATTTCACTCAACACGTCATCGACCTGGGTGCGAACCGGTCTGATCTCAACCTGGGGATCGACGAGTCCCGTCGGGCGCACCACCTGCTCGACCACAGCGCCATTGCTGTGTTTGAATTCATAGGGCCCTGGGGTCGCGGACACGAAAATCATTTGCGGTGAAATTTTTTCCCATTCCTCGAATTTAAGGGGGCGATTGTCGAGCGCCGATGGCAGTCGAAAGCCGTATTCCACCAAGGTTTCTTTACGCGACCGATCGCCCTTGTACATGCCGCCCAACTGCGGAATGGTGACGTGGCTCTCGTCCACCACCAGCAAGGCATCGGGGGGCAAATAGTCGTACAAACACGGCGGCGGTTCGCCGGCATCGCGCCCAGATAAATACCTCGAGTAATTTTCAATGCCCGCGCAATAACCCACTTCGTTAATCATCTCCAAATCGAATTGAGTGCGCTGCTCGAGGCGTTGGGCTTCAACCAACTTGTTCTCCTGTCGCAGCACCTCCAAACGCGCCATCAGTTCCACTTTGATCTGATCCATCGCCTTGGTCAGACGGTCTTTGGGGGTCACGTAGTGGCTGGACGGATAAATCGTCGTCCGCGGCAGCGTGCCTAAGTTTTCGCCCGTGAGGGGATCGAAGCGGTTAATCGATTCGATTTCGTCGTCGAATAAACTCACGCGAATGGCTTCGCGCTCAGACTCCGCCGGAAACACATCAATGACGTCGCCCCGCACGCGGAAGGTGCCTGGTTTTAGATCGATTTCATTGCGGGTGTACTGCATTTCCGTCAGTCGGTGCAACAATTTGCGCTGCTCAATGCGATCGTTGCGAACCAAATGCAGCACCATCGACAGGTACGCGCTGGGATCCCCTAAACCGTAGATCGAGGACACGGTCGCGACAATAATCGCGTCGCGTCGTTCCAATAGGGCTTTGGTGGCCGACAAGCGCATCTGTTCGATGTGCTCGTTGATCGACGCGTCTTTTTCAATGTACGTGTCGGAGGAAGGCACGTAGGCCTCCGGCTGATAGTAATCGTAATAGGAGACGAAATACTCCACCGCGTTTTTGGGAAAGAAGGCTTTAAACTCGCCGTACAATTGCGCGGCCAAGGTTTTGTTGTGGGCCAGCACCAAGGTGGGTCGCTGGAGTTTATCAATCACATTGGCGATGGTGAACGTCTTACCGGACCCCGTGACCCCGAGCAGGGTCTGATAGCGCAAGCCGCTGTCGATGTTCTCCAACAACGCCGCGATCGCCGCCGGCTGATCCCCGGCTGGCTGATACTTGGACGACAATTGAAAACCAGAGGCGCGGGCTGTCTTGGCCATGGATCTAACCGGTAAAACGCCATTATCGCGTAATTAGACGCCCAGTGGCGCACGCCCACAGGGGCGACGGGTTCGACTCAGGGCTTCCGACGAAGCCTCTCACCGCAAGCCGCCGGGTGGCCAAGCGGTGCTGGGCGTCCCAAGCTCGGCGCCAACAGCCAATCCGCCTCCAAAACGGCGAGAACGGGCCTGGCCTCTTGACCTTTTTGTCAAAAATTTGAATAATAGACGGCTACCGTTCCCCTGTAGCTCAGTCGGTAGAGCAAGCGACTGTTAATCGCTTGGTCGTTGGTTCGAGTCCAACCGGGGGAGCCACCTCTCTAATCCCTTCGCGTTCGTTTTCCAATCCGACCGGTGCGGCCGTCGGTGGGCCTTTGATCGCCCGTACGCTGTCCGAGATCGACCAACAAAACGCTCCGCAACACCATCCGGTCGCGCTCAATACGTGTCCCTACCCTGACGGGTGCGGACCGCTCTCATCGCGCTTTGGCATCCGTAGACGACGCGACGCGTCGCACCCAGTGCGCCGCGGCGTCGTTGATGCGCACGGCCGCCTTGAATCGGGGATCGTCCGCCGCGCCCACGGCGGCCACCATCGTCGCATTGGCTTCAAACACCACCACGCGACCGTGTGCGTCCAACGCGAAATCCACCCCAAAATACCCCAGCGGAATGCGTTGGGCGATCTGCTCAAACACGGCCCATTGGTCCGCCGTTAGGACGTGACGCGGGTCGTCTAAAAACCGCTGTTGTTCCACCGCTTGGGCGGCGGTAAGCTCGCCCGAAAAATAATGCACTTTCCATTCCGAACGCATCGCCAAATGGGCGGGATACCACTGCCCGTCCACGCACATCAGTCGGTACTTGCGAAACAACCCATCCGCGGATTGGGTGTCGATAAACGGCCCCACAAACCACTCGCTCGCGAGCCCCTTGTCTTCGCCGAATAAGAGCGACTTCCACTCATCGCCACAAACACGCCACACCCCATCCCCCATATGCGAACCGGTGGGTCTTAATAAATGCGGCGTCTCAAAGGGCGGCAAGCCCAACATCGCCTCCACACACAGACGCTGCGCCGCAGCCACGACCAAAGACGGGATGCCTGCCAGCGTGGCACTCAATCGATCCCGTTCGGTCAAGGCAACCGCGTGCACGGGGTTCATGATCCGATCCCCCTTGAGGCGCGCACCGATGTGCTCATCGCCCACCGACCACGGCCCGGACGGCCCGGAGTCGCTGATGGCGTTGAAGACCACGTCGTAGGCCGGCAGTGGTGGATCGGAAAATCCGTACGGCAGATGCCAGTAAATCAAATGAAAATCGGCAGCCGGCAAAAACACATCCACTGGCGTGTTCAAGGCCGCTGGGTGCGCCAACACCAGCACCCGCGTCGGGTGTGCGGACGTCGCGGGTCGCTCCAGCACCGCGGACGTGGCGAAGGCCTGGGCAAAGTGCGCGTGTGCTTTCGAATACTGGTATTGCCGCCAGGCGTTTCGGCCCAAACCCAAATGCCCCAAGCGGGAATGCGGGTCAATGGCAATGGCGTTCTCGAAATATCGAATCGATTCGTCCCACTGTTCCTTCGCATAGGCACACAAGCCCAGGATCACCAGGCATTGAACGTTTTGCGGATCTAAGGTGAATGCGCGCAGCGCGGCCGTGTGCGCGGCGTTGCGATACCCCCCATCAAAGGAGACGTGAGCGAGGTGAATGAGCGAGTGCAGGTCGTTGGGATTGTGCTCGACCGCCGCCAGGGCCGTTGCAATCACATCTGGCGTCCCAGCCATAAAGAATAAACCGTCGTGGAATACGAGCCGCTAGTGTAGCCCAATTCCTCAGTCACGACGCAGGCGAAGACCACCACGCGCACGCCCTGCGTGCGTGTGGACGACGCGTCGCCCAAAAAAAACGGGCCGTGAGGCCCGTTTTCAAACCAGTCACTGGTTTACAGGGATTACTTCAACGACGCCGCAATCTTCTGCTGGTCTTTGAGCTCTTTGGCTGGCGCCGGCACGAGGCCTTTGTCAATCAAATAGCCGTCCGCACCCGCCGCTTTGGTCGAGACGAACTCTTTCACGAACTCTTGCAAGCCCGGAATCACGCCCAGATGATCTTTCTTCACGTAAATGAACAAGGGACGAGAGATCGGGTATTTGCCCGAGGCAATGGTGTCCATCGAGGCGCCAATGCCGTCGACTTTCGCCGCCGAGATCTTGTCTTTGTTTTGATCCACGTAGGAGAACGTGAACACGCCCACCGCTGTGCGATCGTTTTTGAGCTTGCCCATGAGCACCGCGTAATCGGCGGCCACGTCCACCCAGGCGCCGTCTTCACGCACCAACTTACACTCTTTCTCGCGATCGGCTTTCGGCATCGCCTTCAACACCGGATCTTCTTCGCACATCGGGAGCATGACCAGCTCATTGAGCGCGTCACGGGTGCCGTGGTTCGAGGCGGGTCCAAAAATGTGAATCGGACGCTTCGGCAGTTTGGCATCGATGTCCGACCACATCTTGGCGGGGTTCGGTTCCAGCTTGCCGTTGACGCCCACGTTCTTGGCAATCGCTTTGTACAGCTGCTCGCGGGTGATGTCAAAGCTCGCACCCTTGGCCGAGGCCACCACGATGCCGTCGTAGCCGATGCGAATCTCTTGCACGCCCTTCACACCGTTGCCGGCGCACAAGGTTTTTTCGGCATCGGTCATCGCGCGCGACGCGTCGTTGATGTCAGGGGTTTGCGGGCCAACGCCGGCGCAAAATAATTTAAAGCCACCACCGGTGCCGTTGGATTCAACGACCGGGGTTTTGAATTTCCCGTTCTTACCAAAATGCTCCGCAACGGTGCTGGAAAATGGATAGACCGTTGAAGAACCCACCACCGAAATGGTGTCGCGCGCATCGGCCGCATTTGCCGACACACCAGCCAATAAACCGACGCAGCCAAGGGCTAGCGCTAATGAATGTTTGATCATGGATAAACCTCTAGCAAGAGTATGACCCGAGTTTGGGTAGGGGTATTCTGAGCGGCCTTTGTGACAAGTTTATGACAATGATATTCTTATTGTTTTTCATATACTTATAAAAATAAACCGCGTCTACTCCCCTAGGCCTCAAACGACGGCTCGCGGTGACGCAGCCGTGATTTGAGAAACTCAAAGTGCGCCAGCGCCGCGCCGTCGTACTGTCGCCAGCCCTCGGCGGTGCGCCGCGCAATCTCGTCGCTGAGCACGTTCAAGGGCTGATGGGTTTGGTAGGCGAAGATCAGCGTGCGCGCCGCGCGTTCTAAAAAGTACAACTCGTCAAAGGCCATCGCCACCGAGTCGCTTGAAACCAGGACGCCGTGATTGCCCATCAACACAATCGGCGCTTTTTTGAGCAACTGAGCCACGCGCAAGGCCTCTTGCCGATCGTCCGCCAAACCACCGTAGTGGGCATCGATCGCGGTGCGTTCAAAAAAACGCGCCGTGTTTTGATCCACCGGTTTTAAAGCGGGATCTTTGAGCGCCATCAACGCCGTGGCGTACGGCGGATGGAGATGCAACAGCACGCGCGCACTGGGAACCTCGGCGTGCAAGGTGGCGTGCAAACACCACGCCGACGGATCGGGTGGCTTGGGGTGATGCGCGACGTCGTCGGCGGCGCTCCACTCTTGCAGGTCGGACGCCCGGATGGTCGAAAAATGTTGCCAACGCGGGTTGAGTAAAAAGCGCGAGCCATCGGCGGACGTCGCCGCGGAAAAATGATTGCCCACCGCTTCTTCCCAACCCATGTCCACGCTCAAGCGAAAGGCCGCTGCTAAATCCACGCGCAACGCGTGATGGGGGTCGATGGTCATGAACGCCTCGTGGGGTCGTCAGATGAGGAACTCAGATTATCACGACCACGCGACCGATAGCGAAGCGCCTCGTTCAGACCCAACCGTGCGAAACGCCCAGGCGGACGCGAATATGGCACACTGCCGCGATGCTGCATCGAAAAATTGGTCGGTCCTTAAATGTCCTAAAACCTCTGGTTGGTCTCGTCTCCCTACTCTACACCCCAGCGGCGGCCGAAGGCCTTTGGCACACCACCGTCCAATTGACCACCAACCTTCCCTACTTATGGTTTTTCTTGGCCGGTTGTGGGGGCTATCTGTTGCTATGGGCGGCGTTGCTGCGACGCTTCTCCATCACCTGGTTTAGCACCTTCGAGCACGAACTCACTCACGCGCTGTTTGCCTTATTAACTTTCAACAAAGTCACCGCGCTCAAAGCCACGCTTCGAAAAGGCGGCCACATTGAATACGAGGGCACGGCGCACTGGCTGATTCATTGTGGCCCGTATTTTTTTCCAACCCTCAACGTCTTGTTATTGATCCCCATGGCCTTCGTGCCCGACGAGGCGTTGCCGTGGATGTACGCGGGACAAGGCCTCGCGATGGGCTATCACCTCGTGTCCACCTATCACGAAACGCATCGCAACCAAAAGGACCTACAACTCGCCGGCTACGTTTTTTGCGTCGCGTTTTTGCCGTTTGCGAATTTGTTGAGCCTGTCCATCTTGCTCAATGGTCTTGAACACGGCTGGCCTGGCATTGAAAGTGTGTTTGTGAATTTGGTCAACGCCGATTTAAAACCAGACCCGCTGATCGCGGCCTGCTGGCATCAGCTCAATGGGTGGGTTCACACCGTCGTGACGGGCTGAGTGTCGAATCACCCACACCCACCGGACACGGCCTCGGTGCGAAGCGCAGGCGAGCTCGACCTCTGAAAGCCCACGGGTAGCACCGCACGCCGCGTGCGCTGGGGATGCCGTTAAGCGCCTTTGTACAAGGAGGGATAATCCGCCGGTGCCGAACGCCAATATTGGGCGGGTGCCGTGACTTGAGCGCCTAAGGCCTTCGCTGCCGCATAGGGCCAACGCGGGTTGTACAGCATCGCCCGGGCCAAACCGATCGCGTCGGCTTGCCCCGCAAGCAGAATGTCTTCCGCCTGTTGGGCTTGGGTAATCAGGCCCACCGCGATGACGGGGATCGTCACGCGACGTTTGACCGCCTGGGCAAACGGCACCTGAAAACCCGGACCCGCCTTAATCGCCTGTTGTGGAGACAAGCCGCCACTGGAGACGTGTATGAACGCAGCCCCGCGTTGTTCACACCCCACCGACAGCAATTCGGTTTCCGCCAGGTCCCATCCCCCGTCCACCCAATCGGTTGCCGACAGTCGAATGCCGACGGGAATCGACACCGCCGCTTTGACGGCCGTCAACACCTCGTAGACAAAACGCGCGCGGTTTTCAAAAGACCCGCCATACTCATCGGTGCGCGTGTTGGACAACGGTGATAAAAACTGATGCAACAAATACCCATGCGCGCCGTGCAATTCGATCACATCAAAGCCACTCGCTTGGGCGCGCCGTGCGGCCTTCACAAATGCCTCCACGAGGCCTTGGATCTCGGCCGTGGTCAACGCCTTCGGGGCCGACTCCGAATCGGTGAACGCCAACGCCGATGGCGCCTCGTTCACCCAGCCGCCGTCGCGCTCCGACAGCAGCGCGCCACCCTTCCATGGGGCCGCGTGAGACCCTTTGCGACCGGCGTGCGCCAATTGAATGCCCAGGGGCATGGCCGAGTACTGACGCACGTCGTCGATCAATCGCGCCAACGCCGAGGCCTGCTGATCGTTCCACAGCCCGACGCACTGCGGCGTGATGCGACCGTTGGCCGTCACGCCCGTGGCTTCCATTATCAACAACCCCGCCCCCGAGCAGGCTAAGGAACCGATGTGTTGGGAGTGCCACGCGCCCACCACGCCCTCGACGGCGGAGTACTGACACATGGGCGCAATGACGATGCGATTTTCAAGCGTTAACGAACCGATCGACCAGGGGCTAAACAATTGACTCATACCATTCTCTCGCAGGGTTAACGATTCAGGGCCGCCATCGACGCACTCGGGTAACGATCGCCGCGCGCCGCGCCGGGCGGAATGGCCGAATTGAGTTTTTGCAGCATCGCGTCCGTCACCCTGACATCCAGGCTTTGAATGTTTTCGGAAAGATAACGCCGTCGCTTCGTGCCGGGAATCGGAATGATGTGTTTGTCCTGCGCCAACAACCAGGCCAAGGCCAACTGCGCCGGCGTGCACCCCAATTCCGATGCGAAGCCTTCGAGGGTTTTAACCAGACCCACGTTGTGCTCAAACACCTCCTGCGCAAAACGCGGATTGGTCAGGCGGTAGTCGTTGGCCGGAAGATCGTCACGGGATTTAAACGACCCGGACAAAAAGCCACGGCCCAGCGGCGAATAGGCCACGAAGCCCACGCCTAATTCGCGACACGTTTTAAGCTGATCGGACTCCACGTCGCGCGTCCACAAGGAGTATTCGGTTTGTAAAGCCGTGACCTTGTGAACCGCGTGGGCGCGCTTTAAGGTGTCGGAGGACACTTCGGATAATCCGATGTAGCGGATCTTCCCTTGGTCCACCAACTGCGACAACGTCGTCATGGTCTCTTCAATGGGCGTGTTGGGATCCACGCGATGCTGATAATACAAATCAATGCGCTCAATGCCCAAACGTTTTAGGCTGCCCTCTACGGACTCACGTACGTACGCGGGCGTGGAATTGAATCCCGTGACCGCGCGAGTCTGGGGGTCGCGGCAAATGCCAAACTTGGTGGCGATGAACACCTGATCCCAACGCCCCTTGAACGCCTTGCCCAATAACTGCTCGTTGGTGTGGGGGCCATACATATCGGAGGTGTCGAAAAAGGTGACTCCCGCGTCGAGGGCCGCGTGCAAGGTGCTGATGGATTCTTGATCGTCGCGACCCTCGTAAAAGTCGCTCATCCCCATGCAGCCCAGTCCCAAAGCGGACACCAACGGACCACCCGGACCCAATTGACGTTGAATCATCTGCCACCTCCCAAAGTGTTGACCGACGCCAGTGTACGCAAAATTTAAGACAGCGCGTTGACGTTCAGGACAACGCGCCCAGCCACCGAGTGGTGGGGTTTTTTAATCGAAGGGATGGCGCAAAACAATCGTGTCCACGCGATCTGGACCCGTGCTGACGATGTCAAACGGCACCCCCGTCAATTCGGCAATGCGCTCCAAATACCGTCGCGCGTTCGCGGGAAGTTGCTCGTACGATTGCACGCCCACCGTCGACTCCGACCACCCTGGCCATTCTTCGTACACCGGCTCACAGTCGGGGTACTCGTCGACCAACAACGGTGGCGACACTTGAACCTGGCCATTGATCTTGTAACCCGTGCACAGTCTTAAGGTTTCAAGGCCATCGAGCACGTCCAGTTTCGTGACGCACAAGCCGGTGACGGAGTTGTTGATCACGCTGCGACGCAAGCTCACGGCATCAAACCACCCCGTGCGACGACGGCGGCCCGTGACCGCGCCAAATTCGTGACCGACGCGCGAGAGGTGCTCGCCCTGTTCATCAAACAACTCCGTTGGAAAGGGACCACCGCCCACACGCGTGGTGTAGGCTTTGACAATCCCCAACACATAATCAAATCGCAACGGCCCGATGCCCGTGCCCGTGGCGGCGTTGCCGGCGGTGGTGTTGGAACTGGTCACGTAGGGATAGGTGCCCATATCCACATCCAAGAGCGCCCCTTGAGCCCCTTCGAACAACACGTTGCCCCCGGCCGCGTGGACGTCGTGCAACAGTTGCGTCACGTCCGCGACCAACGGTCGGACCCGTTCCGATTGCTTTAAGATGGCCTCTAAGGTTTCGGTGAAATCCACCGTTTCGGCGTTGTAAAAGTGTTTCAACATAAAATTATGCAAATCGAGCACTTCGCCCAATTTGGCGGCCAGCTTCTCGCGCTGAAACAGATCCGCCACGCGCACCGCGCGACGCGCCACTTTGTCTTCATAGGCCGGGCCAATGCCCCGCCCCGTCGTGCCGATGGGGTTCTCGCCGCGGGCGCGTTCGCGGGCTTTGTCCAAGGCCACGTGAGAGGGCAAAATCAACGGGCAGTTGGGGCTGATTTTGAGCCGCTCAAACACCGGCACGCCTCGGCCGACCAACATGTCCGCTTCGCGCAACAGCGCCTCGAGCGACAACACCACCCCGTTGCCAATCAGACACAGGGAGCCCTCGCGTAAGATGCCGGAGGGAATGAGCGACAACACCGTCTTTTCGCCGCCCACCACCAAGGTGTGACCAGCGTTGTGACCGCCTTGAAATCGAGCAACCGCGCGCGCCCGCTCGGTTAGCAAATCCACAATCTTCCCTTTGCCCTCATCGCCCCACTGGGTGCCGATGATGATGATGTTTTTTGCCATGGCCAACCTTATTGCCCGCGTCGAACGCTGTAAAGTAGAAGTACACCCGCGACCATCGAGAAAAATCCCATCCAGCGCAGCGCTGGCGAAGGCATCCGGGCGAGCCGCACAAAGGAGCGCCGCGCGGCCTGCGGAAATAGAAAGGGCACCAAGCCTTCAAAGACGAGGTACAGCGCGATCGCCGCGCCCAAATCGCCCCATTTAATAACAAACCCCAGCATCGCCTCTCCCGACGTCATCGCTCACCCAATCAACCGCTTATGATACAACGACTGTGCTGGGTTGTTTGCGGTAAAAACACGCATCCCAGTGGTTCAGCACGCGTTCGACGCACTCGGGCGTCGGCCCTCTGGACCGGGAACTCCTACGGGGTCTGCGCGAGCGTTACCGGATAGAGCGCGCGGGCGCGCTTTACAAAGGTGTCCACCAAGGTGTTCCAGGTCGATTCAAACAGCGCGCCCGCGAGTTGATCCAACAGCCGGTTCTCAAACTCAAAAGCCACCTCCAAATAGACCCCCGTGCCCCGAATCTCGGAGGGGCGATCGGCCGAGGGCATTGTTCCCAGCGGCTTAAAATCCCAGCGACCGGTGAAGGCTTTAAAGGGCCCCGTGAGCAGATTTAGTTCAATGCTTTCATTGGGTTGCATGGTGTTCTGCGTGCTTAAACTCACTTTGATGCCGGCCCGTCCCACGGTCAAAATGGCCGACAACTCGGTGGCCGATTGGCTTAATACTTTCGCGTCCAGACAATACGGCACAAAGCTTGGGTAGGCGTTGATGTCGTTGACCAACCCGTACATCTGAGCGGGGGTCTGCGGAACGAGGGCTTGGCGGGATACGGTGCGCATGCCCCATTATCGCCGATTCGACGCCGCGATTAGGCCCTGATCGCGACGGCCGGCCCGCTCACTGACCCCGCTTGGCGATATGCGGTAAAATTCAGTCTTTAGAGACCACACACTGCCATGACCGCCAAATCCCCTACGTCCAAATCGGCAGGAACCCCCAAAAAAGAGACCAGCGAACAAAGCGGCCCCATCGCTTTAAACCGCAAGGCGCGGCACGACTATTTTATTGACGAGCGCTACGAGGCGGGGGTGTCGCTCATGGGCTGGGAGGTCAAATCCTTGCGCGCCGGTCGACTGCAGTTGGCCGAGGGTTATGTGCACATACGCCAAGGCGAGGCCTATTTGATGGGCGCGCACATCACCCCGCTCAACTCGGCCTCAACGCACGTGATCGCCGATCCCACGCGCAGCCGCAAACTGCTGCTGAAACGCAAAGAGTTGGATCATCTGACCGGCTCGGTGGAACGCAAAGGCTACACCTTGATCCCGCTCAGCATGCTCTGGCGGCGCGGTCGAGCCAAACTCGAGTTGGGATTGGCGCGGGGTAAAAAAGCCCACGACAAACGCGAAACCTCCAAAGAGCGCGATTGGCAACGCGATAAAGCGCGCCTGCTGCGAACCCGCAATCGCTGATCGGTTGCGCGTCCCGTGACGCGTGGTGTCGCCACCAGCTATCCCAATCCTGATCGCTGACGACATCCTCTCGAGCGTTGAAGCCCGTCTGAACGACTCCCAAGCGGATATCCGTGACGGGTACTGGCTATTGACCCTGACTGCGCGTAGAATGGCGCTGTACAGGGGGCGATCGGGTTCGACGGGAATCACGAAACTCCAGGTGCATGCCGAGGTGCAGGTTCCTCGTAAAACTGTTTGCAAAACTCTAGCTGCGAACGATAACAGCTACGCTCTGGCGGCTTAAGCCCCGCCTACTCTGTCCCAATTCGTGTCTGTGCGGATGGGAACAGGGTCACAATCACAGGATCGCTGGCCGTGCGGGTTTCGGGTAACGGTTGGCTAAACAGGACGGAACTGGTTTTGGGTTTTCCCTGCCCATCGGGTAGCCCAGAACGAGAACAAAGATTGGGATAAGCATGTAGGTCTTGGCGCGTAGGATTTTCGGACGGGGGTTCAATTCCCCCCGCCTCCACCATTTCAAAGTCTTAGGTAAAACTAAGA
>Ga0164296_1000081_pt1 | contig 118301 bp, 109 predicted proteins | sample GEODES057metaG_FD_113533 | JGI IMG/M metagenome (GOLD analysis project Ga0164296, IMG submission 113533) | Dystrophic lake water microbial communities from Trout Bog Lake, Wisconsin, USA - GEODES057 metaG | ecosystem: Environmental > Aquatic > Freshwater > Lake | place: USA: Trout Bog Lake...
GTTAGTGTTTACAACACATCACTTGGCTTACAGCAGAGTGGTAGTGTGAACGTACCTCTGAGCAACCTGGCATCCGGCATCTACATGGTAGAGCTTACACAGGGCGACCAGAAGGTGGTTCAACGTTTGGTTAAGGAATAATTTTTCCATAAAAATGTAAAAAGTGCATGAGCTTGCTCATGCACTTTTTATTTGTACTAATATTAGAATATTCGTATGCGTTTTTGCCATTATGGGGATGACTACCTGCGTGATAAATTACTATACATTAACTTTGCCCGAAAAATAGAGATAGGATATGTCAGAGGTGCTGCACAAAGTGATAGATGAAAACAGGCAAGGGGAAGCTTTTGCTCCCTTTGTTCAAGACCCTAATGTATTTGCCAGAAAATTTTATATCGAAAGTTATGGTTGCGCAATGAATTTTGCAGATAGTGAGATTGTAGCTTCTATTTTGCATACCGAAGGTTTTGGTCCTACGCGCGATGTGGAGGATGCAGATCTGATATTGATCAATACCTGTTCTATAAGAGACAAAGCAGAACAAACAGTTCGCAATCGCCTGACAACGTTCAGGAACCTGAAGGGTAGAAGATCGGGCAGGCTTATTGGTATATTGGGGTGTATGGCTGAGCGTTTAAAAGCCCAATTGCTGGAAGAAGAGAAGCTGGTAGACCTTGTAGTGGGACCGGATGCTTATCGTAGCCTGCCGGCGCTAATAAGCGAAGCTGACGGAGGGCAAAAAAGTGTTAACGTACTTTTGAGCAGAGAGGAGACTTATGCTGATATCGCGCCCGTAAGATTAGATAACAGCGGAGTGTCGGGTTTTGTCAGTATTATGCGTGGGTGCAATAATATGTGCACTTTCTGTGTGGTGCCTTTCACCCGTGGCCGCGAGCGTAGCCGCGATGCAGAAAGCATCGTCAATGAGAGTAGGATATTGTTCGAGCAGGGATATCGCGAGGTGACATTGCTGGGTCAGAACGTGGATAGCTATTATTTCACACCCGATCAGAAGACCGTTGTCACTTTTGCCGATCTGCTGGAAAGGGTAGCTTTGATTTCACCATTGTTACGTGTCAGGTTCAGTACGTCCCATCCTAAGGATATTACCGATGATGTATTGCATGTAATGGCTAAATACCACAATATCTGTAAGTATATACATCTGCCCGTGCAGAGCGGTAATACGCGCATCTTGCAGCTCATGAATCGCACTTATACACGTGAGTGGTATCTGAGTAAGATAAAGCGTATCAGAGAGATAATGCCTGATTGTGGTATCAGCACAGACATCATCACAGGCTTTTGCACTGAAACCGAAGAAGAACACAAGGATACACTTTCATTAATGGAGCAGGTCGGTTTTGAGATGGCGTATATGTATGCGTATAGCGAGCGCCCCGGTACTCTGGCCGCTCGTCGTTACACAGACGATATCCCTGAAGAAACAAAGAACAGAAGACTCAGTGAGATCATCGCCGTGAAGAGTAAATCAGCACGAGAGAGTTATCTGAAAGATGTGGGTAAAACCTTTGAGATACTTATTGAGGGCGATAGTAAGCGTAGCGACAAGGATTGGTGCGGAAGGACTACACAGAATAAGATGGTTGTCTTTCCCAAAGTGGAAAATGGACTAAAAAAAGGCGACTACGTACTGGTGAAAATAAACAGTGCCACCAGCGCCACATTATTGGGTGAAATAGTGAGGTGATTTTCAGTACGCTATAAATCATTTTTATAAGCCGGCAGTTAATACTGTCGGCTATATTTTTTTAGATATTGCTACTGCGCAGCTTGTACGGCGTTTTTCAAAAAATTTGGCATGATTTTTTCTGTAATAAAATAATAAGGGTAAACATTGGCGTATTTTCTAACAATGCTTAACTTTATAAAGATTAGTTCTTTACCAACCAAAAAACGCCAGCTTATGTTTTTTACGAGAACTCATTCCTACCAGTCAATGCTTCCTAAGGAAGCGCTCATGCATCGCCTCATAGGCAAACATGTAAAGATCCACAATCTCGATTTTGAAGTGTTGGAGAAAGATGGCGGGCTCCGCATCATTCCTCATGCGGAACAGATCGAAGATATCAAAACGCTGCCTATAACCAAGTTGGATCTGGTGGAGCAGGGTGGCAAGACATCAGTGAAAATGACGTCCAAAATGCGCAAACTTGATTCGGGTGGGCCGATGATCGTTATGATCTTCTGTGTCTTTTTGCTGATCACCGCTACGGTACTTTATGTTTGTAAAGAACTGCAGATCAGCGCTATTTTACTTGGGTCAGATATCCTGTTGTTCATGATCTTCTGGATCAGGATGCAGACAGGATACTTTGATTACATACGTAAGATCAGAACTTATGTAAAAAGCAAAGAGCTGGAAATGTCCCTGGGATAAACTTTTGTACCAGCTGAGTCAGTATTGTTATTGGATATATTGCTTCAGCGAATCAATAAGTACTTCTCCCGCAAATGCTTTGATGAGCTTACGGTCTTTATCGTAAATATTGATCTGCGGTAGTGCAGAGTAGAGGAAGGTTTCGTCTACAAATTTCCCACTATCCACACCTACCATTATCTTATCAAAGTACTTTATGTCGAAAGACTTAATGAAATTAGGCAGGTACTCCTGCATATTCGGTTTAGCCATCAGCACGAGTTTTGATTTTTTGAAGAGGTCTATGCTTCTTTCAAAGCGTTGCGTCTGATCTTCACAGTGGCCGCACGTTGGGTTAAACATCATCACAAACAGGTTAGCTCCGTTATCAAGATCTTTATCGGTCACTATCTTTTGCTGAATGGTAGTCACCGGTTCCTTCTTTGCAGCGTTAGCGTGCCTTCTTTTCTTTTTTGTTCCTACGGTGTCTATTTTCACCGTGTCTACTCTATAGAGCAATATTGATGGCATAGGCGCACCTGTTTGGTGATAGTCTATTTTTGCCACAGGAGCAGATACTGCTTTTTGCTGCGCTATAGCCGAAGCTGCGCAGCACAATAAAATGGTCGTAATAATAAGTTGCCGTAACATAATTTAGCTAATTTAGGAAAATACGATCACATAAATCTCAGTAAAGCCGGCTAATTATTTTGATGAAATAGAATATTCTTCATTTATTGGTATTCAAATCATTAGAGAGCAAATGCCGCGACAGAAAAATAGCATATTTATATAATTAAGATAATAATGATACTTACCATAATTTTAACACAGGAATTTGTAGTTTTGCGGTTTCACTTTTCTAAGTAAAGGGAATAGATCAATGGCATTGTTAGGCAATCTGATAGCACGCTCATTACAACTTCGTAAACAATTTCACCTGCCGGTAGCAACGCCGGAAACATACCAAAAATATACGCTTCGTCAATTGCTGGATCGCGGCCAGTATACCAAGTTTGGAAAACATTATGGTTTTGGCGGCATGTTAAGCCGTGAGGTCGATCTGGTCAAGGCATTTAGAGAAAATGTTCCTATTCATGCTTACGACGATATGTACGATCAGTGGTGGCATCGTTGCCAGGATGGGGAAGAGAATGTAACATGGCCCGGAAAAGTGAAGTACTTCGCATTGAGTTCGGGTACATCAGGCTCATCGAGTAAGCATATTCCTGTAACACAGGATATGATCAAGTCTATAAAAAAGGTTGGTTTCAAGCAATTATACAGCATGGCCAACTATGAGATACCTCCGGTAACGTTTGAGAAGGGGATATTGATGCTGGGTGGCACTACGTCGCTTTTCGAGAAAGGGGAGTATTATGAAGGAGATATGAGTGGCATAAGCGCTAAGAATATGCCACGCTGGATGTCGTCGCTGCTGTATAAACCGGGGCAGAAGATATCTAAACGTCCACGGTGGGAAGATCGTATCAGGCTGATAGTGGTCAATGCCAGGCAATGGGATGTAGGTATTATATGCGGAGTGCCCGCCTGGGTGCAGATAGTTCTGGAACGTGTGATAAAACATCACGGAGTAAAAGACATTCATGACATATGGCCTAATCTCAGCGTGTATATACATGGTGGTGTATCTGTTGAACCTTATAGAGAGAGCTTTAAGAAGATATTTGATAAGCCGGTAACGTTCATCGAAACATATATGGCCTCAGAAGGCTCATTTGGTTTTCAGGCTCGTCCTGGTGGAGGCATCAAACTTGTACTTAATGCCAGCATCTTCTTCGAGTTCGTTCCATTTACCTCGACCAATTTTGATGACGATGGCAACATCAAAGCCAAACCTAAGACCGTGCTTGTGCATGAGGTGAAAGAGGGTGTAGAGTACGCAGTATTGCTCAGCACATGCTCAGGTGCATGGCGGTACCTTATCGGCGATGTCATTCGGTTTACTAATGCTAAAGAGTATGAGATAGCCATTGTCGGCCGTACCAAACAGTTCCTTAGTATGTGCGGCGAGCACTTGTCTGTTGATAATATGAACAGGGCCATAGACATCGTTTCACAAAAGATGAATATTACCATCCGTGAGTTTACGGTTGCCGGCTTCATGCACGAAGATAGGTTTGTACACCAGTGGTATATTGGCTGTGACGATGCCCATGTCAACCACAGCGAGCTGAAGGAGTTGCTTGATCAGGCACTTTGCTCTTTGAATGACGATTATGAGGTAGAGCGTACTTCCGCTCTTAAAGAGATATACGTTGACGTATTGCCAAGTAAGGTATTTATTGATTACTTGCGGGCTATAGGTAAATATGGAGCAATGAATAAATTTCCACGAGTGCTTAAAGGTGCTCAATTGGAAACATGGTCAGATTATCTGAAGAAAGCAGATGTAGCAGTGACCAGTCTCTGATCATACATTTTTTTAGTAAAAGAGGGAAGCGCTACAAGTGCTTTCCTCTTTTCGTTTTAGGCTATCGTTTTACAAATGTCATTGTCTTTGATTCTTTTTCATCGTTTATGCGCATCAGGTACACGCCAGCCTGTAAACTTTTAATGTCCAGTTGATAGACATTGTTCCTTCTCAATACAGGCACGGGTACTTCCTGTCCTATAGCATTAAAGACGCTTAGCGTTGCTATGATATTGCCCGGCAGTTCCACCGTTACTTGATCGTCAGCAGGGTTAGGATATATCTTCATAATATTGGCAACGCTCATGGTGTTGATGCCTGCGGGCAACACCGGTGGAGGGTTATGATACACGGCCCATGCTGTATCAGCAACAACTCTTATATCGTTGAAGTGATTAAGCAAAGGACAGACATGAAATGAGTCCAGCGGCGTAATGACAAGGGCCATGACGACTTTTTGCTGGCTTCCGGCATTTAGGGAGAAGTCACTTGTGGTCAATATCGATCTGCGATCACCAAAGTTATTGGAGCAATTACATTCACTCCATTGGCTGGTGTCACCCGGTTATCCTGAGTATACATAATTCGTGTTGGGACCACTTGCATAACCCTTGGTCGGATGATGAGCTCCGGTAAAGTCATTAGTGAAGTGAGTGCCGTTCCTGAGTTTAGCCCTTAAATAATTGTTGTATTCCGTATCAACGACAGGATTTCCGATAATAGAAAAATCATTATTGTAATAAGTAAAACTACCTGCAGGAATGTATGATGTACCCGCATCACCGGGTACATCTACGAGCGTAACTCCCACGATAGGTGGCATGGAATCATATTCCGAAAGATCTACTGGTGCTCCGGCAGAGGCGCCGTCCCACGATGGCTCACCATTGTAGGTGTAACCCATGCGCCATGTAGAATCAAAGCCAATATAATCATCTGCATAATAGCCGATGTTGACATCGTCGTGAAGCCCGAAACGGAATCCGGAATAGTTGTTGGCCGATTTATTGATAATGGTATAGGAATAATATTGCACGTTATCCATCAACGTGCCGCGTGCATAGGCATAAGCCAGCGCATGCACTTCTACGCCTAATGGTTTGCCGTGGCTTTGCGTATGAGCGGGGCCGTTGTCGCTGAATACCCACCATAATGCCTGATCGCCGGGTACATCTGGATATTCGCCCAGGAGAGGCTCGTAAATTCCATTACCATTTAGATCAACAAACGGAGCCATGTCGGTATTTATAGTCAGCATGGCACCAAGGTTTCCTTGTGCATTCACATTGCCTTTACCGGGCCAGGTAAGTATTGCTGTTGGCGTATTGGCAACAGTATGACTGGACAATAAGATGAACGCATTAATGTCAGTTCTGTTCACTTTCCATATTTTGGCCCATTGGCTGGATGTGGATAGTACTAGTGTGTCATTCACATCAAGTGGTCCCGGCCAGTAGTCATTTCCCGACTGTCGGTATGTCTGAGCAGCTATATGCAGCTGATTGCCCGCATCATAGCCAGACATCCATATAGCACTGGCAAAATTCGCATGCTTGCCGGATCCGTTAGGGAATGTACATTGCGACGAATAGTCAGGAGAGTTGGGATTCCACCACATATCTCCATGCACCAGTATGCCGGAATTGATATTATTGATATCCAACGAATCCATTGCGGTAAAGGGAGTTTGGGCTTGGCTGGCGGCGCTGATAGTGGCGGCAATAATAGCAATAAGCAATGTTTTTTTCATCTTTCAGTTAAAGGTTAGGTATATCAGGAAATGTCTTGTCTATGATAGACGTAGAATTTGTGCTGAATCTTGGGTCTGCACTAAATCGTCTCCATTTTATTCTTAATTTTCGGTTGTATGAAACGTTACGTAGCTTTTCTAAGAGGGATCAATGTCAGCGGTCAAAAACTCATTAAGATGGAATTACTTAAGGAGATGATGTCAATGCCCGGTTTCAAAAATGTGGTCACCTACATCCAAAGTGGTAACATCGCCTTTGATGCGAAAGAGACTGACAACGAACAGCTCGCCCTTAAGATGGAAAAAAAGTTGTTGAAAGACCTCGGCTATGAAGTACCGGTAGTAGTGCGCAGTATTGAGGAGCTGAATGAGGTCATTGCTGCCAATCCATTTAGCAAGCAGGGAGAAGGAGATACACGTAAGTTATATGTCAACTTCCTTGATAAAGCACCTCAGCCAGGGGCGCATGCATTATTGCTTCCTTATGCAACTGCAGAGGAAGAACTAGCCATTGTCAATAAAGAGCTGTACCTGCTGATGCCCGGTGCGGGAAATACAAAACTGAACCTGTCACTGATAGAAAAGAAATTAGGTGTCACTGCAGCAGCGCGCAACTGGAATACAGTAAATAAAATGATAACGATGTAAAAGACAATATATCCTTAGAAACGCTCCGGTTGGCCACATAATTCGCTGTTAATTGTTTTTGGGCACACTTTTTGCATGTATATACACGTTAATTTGCCGTAGAATAATTTCAATATCGTTATTTCATGGAAAGGAAAGAATTTCTGAAGCTTACACTCGGCATGGCTGGTGTAACAATGGTACCTGCAGCAATTGTTGCCAGCTGCACTAAATCTACCAACTATGCACCTACAAATGTAAATTTTACACTTGACCTTACTGCGGCTGCCAATGCAGCGCTTAATGCTTCCGGCGGTTCCGTAATACAGAATAATGTGATCGTTATCCGCACAGGTGCTACTACCTTCTCAGCATTATCAATCTTATGTACACATCAGGGCTGTACGTTAAGCTTTGTGTCTGCAACTTCTGAAATGGTATGTCCATGCCATGGCGGTACATTCGATATTAATGGGAATGTTGTTTCGGGTCCTCCTCCTTCGGCCCTCACCAAGTACACGACTTCGCTTAGCGGCCATATTCTTACAGTTAAGTCTTAACTGTAAAATTACAGTTGCCTAGAAGCGCAGGTGCCTTACAGTTTGGCCATTATTGATCAATTGTTTCAGGGAGTCTATACCTATGTTCAAGTGGGTGTTTACATAGTTTTTGGTGACAGTGCTATCGCTCACAGATGTCTTTACACCTTCCGGTGTCATAGGTTGGTCTGATACCAGCAGCAGCGCACCTGTAGGTATCTGGTTATAAAAGCCTGTACTGAAGATGGTTGCAGTTTCCATGTCTATGGCCATTGCCCTTATTTTGCGTAGGTAGTCTTTAAATTCTTCATCATGCTCCCATACGCGTCTGTTTGTAGTATATACAGTACCAGTCCAGTAGTCAAGTGCATATTCGCGTATGGTAGTTGATATCGCCTTTTGTAGTGCGAACGCCGGAAGAGCAGGCACTTCTGGCGGAAAGTAATCGTTACTCGTTCCCTCGCCTCTTATTGCCGCTATAGGCAGTATCAGGTCACCCACCTGGCTCTTCGTTTTTAGTCCGCCGCATTTGCCCAGAAATAGCACGGCTTCCGGTTCAATGGCAGAGAGCAGGTCCATCATGGTGGCCGCGGTCGGGCTGCCCATGCCAAAGTTGATGATGGTTATATTGCCGGCTGTCGCACATTGCATTGGCTTGCCTTCGCCCACTACCTTTACATTATGCATTTCTGCGAAAAGTGAAACGTAATTACTGAAGTTGCACAACAAAACATACTTGCCAAAGGCATTTAATTCTTGTCCTGTATATCTTGGCAGCCAATTTTCTACTATTTCTTGCTTTGTTTTCATCTTGATATTTTAAAGGTCGTAAAAGATCATCTATTGATGTATTACTATTTCATCATTTTATTGGCGGCTTTCTCCTTCAGTCCCAGCTTACTGTTCCACGCGCCGTAGATGAAGTAGACGATCAGTCCCACAACAAGCCATACCAGGAATCGCTGCCAGTTGGTGGTGCCAGACTCGCACAGCAGGTAGCTGCAGCAAAGGAAACCTAATACGGGTATCAATGAATAGTTTTTGACAAAAGACATCACTGCCGTCGCAAGAAATACAATGCCGAATCCCATATAAGGTACTTTCTCTGATAGAGAAATATGGCCCGATTTGTCGCGAAAGGTGAAGAAAGTATGCACAGCATCAGGATTATAATGCCAGAGCAGGTAGCAGCTTGTTATGAATAAGATTGGGACAATGAATTTTCCATTCACATATGGTGTCTTGAATTTTGACTCCGGCCTGTTCTTCATACTGTGAAACCGCATAATGCCGGCACACACCAGCACAAAGGCAAACAGAGTCCCCACGCTAGTTAGTTTCACCACTTCATCCAGATTCAGAAAAAGTGCCGGCACACCTACCACAACGCCTGTGAGAATAGTAGAGAATGACGGGGTTTTGTACTTCGGGTGTATCTTGGCAAATACAGGTGGCAATAAGCCATCGCGACTCATACTCATCCATATACGTGGTTGTCCCAGTTGGAATACCAGCAGCACACTAGCCGTGGCTATTACGGCGCCAATAGATATGATGATGGCCAGGTAGTGGGCTATCTTGGAATGAGTATTGCTGAACACAAACGCCAGAGGATCACCCACATTAAGTTTTGAGTAGCTGGTCATGCCGGTCAGCACAAGGGCTATCACCACATAAATGATCGTGCAAATAATGAGCGAGTAGAACATCGCCCTAGGCAGGTCGCGTTGTGGGTTCTTACACTCTTCAGCCGTAGTGCTGATCGCGTCAAAACCAATGTAAGAGAAGAATACTGCAGCCGTGCCACTCAGCACACCCTTGATGCCGTGCGGTAGAAAGGGTGTCCAATTATTAGTGTCTACATAGAACGCTCCTGCTATCATCACCAGGAATATGATGCCAAGTTTCAGTATCACCATAGCATTGGTAGAACGTTTAGATTCTTTAATGCCTACATAAATGATACGGGTAATGACAATAGTAATGAGAAACGCAGGTAGATCACAGATGAGTTTAAAGGACCCCAATGCCGGTGCATTTGCCCACGCCAGTTTGGCCTCATCGGTTAATCTGGCTTTGGCAGTCCAGTAGTCGGTGCTCAGGTATTCGGGTATGTGCAGATAGTAATGGCCAAAGTGTACCCTGTTCACAAGAGCAGTAAAGTAGTCACTCCATGATATCGCCACAGCAATATTGCCTATGGCGTATTCCATCAGCAGGTCCCAGCCTATTATCCACGCAAATATTTCACCAAAGGCCACATAAGAATAGGTATACGCACTGCCGGATACGGGTACCATGCTGGCAAACTCAGCATAACATAGTGCGGAAAACCCGCATGCCACAGACACAAAAAGGAATAGAAGTATGATACCCGGCCCTCCAGCGTAGCTGGCATCACCTATAGTAGAGAAAATACCTGCGCCCACTATGGCTGCAATGCCCATAAAGGTTAGGTCGCGCGTTGTTAGTACGCGATGCATATCGCCTGACGAATGGCCATCACTCAGCCCTTCTTCCGCCTCACGTAGGATAACCTCAACTGATTTTCTCCGGAATAGATTCATTACAACCAAAAGTAAGTTAGAAAGATTAAAAATCCGACCCCAGTGTTGGTAAGTGACGATCTCTATTGAAAAGTATAAAAAAGCCATGACCTTGTGGCCATGGCTTTTTTATATATCGATAATTATTTATTTGTGTATATTGAACCAGCCATTAGATATGTTTACGATAGTGCCGTTGGTAGTCTTGCCTTGAAAATAAAATTTACCGATCATCCTAAGCGGATCATTCCGTAGTATCAGCACTTGTCCTACTGTTCCGTTATAACTGAAATATTGTGCGGTAGGCGAGGTAACAGTATCTTTATAAATACCATAGTTGTTGTATGACTGGTAGCCCAAATAATAGACATTGCCTGCATACAGGCTATTAAAGTTCAGGAAAAAACCTTTGAGACCCACTACAGAAGTGATCATATCGTTACCCGCTGAAAAATTATAAGTGGTGTTTACAGAGTCTCCCTGGTAGGCTACGCCATTGATCTCACAACTGAAAGGGTCAGTTCCTGTCCAGTTAAAACCTGCTGAATCGAGGAGGTTAAGTGGGTTTTGACTATTATTGACTGTAGCTGTAGAAACATTGGCATTATAGTCACCATTGCTACAGGCCATAAATGAGCAGATAGCCACAGAGGCTATGATAGAGAGCAAAACCTTTTTCATTATATGATGTTTATCAGCATAAAGATACTAAGGATGATAACAATACAAAATATTATTTTTGAGAAAATGCCGTTATTGTGGGTGAATTGACGATGATGAGGAATAGTCTTATCTTATTTTTTGCAATGCTTTCTTTGTGTGCTCCGGCTCAGCAAAAAATATCCGGGGTAGTGTATGATGCTGTAAGCAATGAAACCTTGCCTTTCGCCACTATTAAATTCGACGAAAAGGGGCATGGCATTATTGCCGGACTTAATGGAGAATTTGAATTCGACCGATCTTCCATTCTCTCCGGCTCAACGATAGCGATATCTTATATGGGGTACATGACCCAGCAGGTAAATGTTACTACATCCCCGGTGAAGATTTACCTGCAACCACTTAAAAATACACTGACTGAGGTGGTCGTAAAGCCTCCATACGATAGAATAAGACACATACTTGATGCGGCGATAGCCAACAAAAGCAATAACGATCCTGATAAGTACGATTGGTACAGGTGCCGTATCTATTATAAGATGCTTATTGATGTTGTTCCGCCTGTAGTGGTCGGCGCAGATACCGCAGCCGATAAAATTGCATTCAGGAAATTTTTGCGGGATCAACATTTGCTTATGTCAGAGACATACAGCATAAGAACATGGAAGAAACCACAACAACTACAGGAAGATGTCATAGGCTCCCGCTTCTCAGGTCTTAAAAGATCAATGTTTACCAGCCTGGTGACTGATGTGTTGCCCTTTCATTCCTATGGCAACTACATCAACCTTAATGGTAAGGACTATCACAACCCTGTCAGCAAGGGTTATGAACAATATTATAAGTTTGATATTGTTGATGAACTGATGGAGGGTACAGACACCGTATGGATGCTAAGCTTTAGGCCTCGTGGTCAAAACGCAAATGAGCTGGAGGGTAAAGTCTACATCAATTCTGACGGGTATGCTATTTCCGATCTGGTCGCATCATCCGCCGACACGATGTTGAAACGCAATGTGCGCCTTGAACAACAGTATGACAGGGTCACTGCTGACGGCATTACGCATTGGTTCCCCGCCCACCTTAATTATATCATTGACTGGGATCAGGTAACCCAAACAAAGACGGGTCCTAAAACCATCACCTATCATCTTAAAGGCAATTCACTGATCGATTCCGTCTCCTGGAAAGAGGATAAACAGTTTCACTTCGATAAGACGCATACTGTAAGATTACGGCAGTATGCAGATGAATTGACCGATAGCACCTGGAAACAGATGCGGCCCGTGGCGCTTGATGATAAGGATGCTCGCTCTTACAGGATCATTGACAGCTTTGGCAGCAAAAAGCATTTTGACGGTGCGATGGATTACATGTCGCGACTGCCCGAGGCAAAAATACCCGTCGGTATATTTGATATAGACCTTAAACGCTTCTTTAGCAGTAATTATTACGAGAACGTTCGCCTGGGCGCGGGTGCCCAAACCAATGAAAAACTGATACATTGGCTATCAATAGGTGGCTGGGCCGGTTATGGATTTAAAGATGCTCATTGGAAGTATGGTCTGTTTACTGAGGCTTACCTGGATGAAGAGCATGAGTTTTCGATCAGGGCAGCTTATACCGACGACATTAACGATCCCGGCCGTATCCACCTCCATCCCGACCTTGATAAAAACTACCTCAATACTTATCTGTTGCAGAAAGTAGATGAGGTAAAATCCAGTAGCCTTGGCATTAAGAAAAAGTTCGACTACTGGACATGGGAACTTATAGCCCGCCGGCAGAAGATTGATCCGCGTTACACCTATGCCCTTGTAAATGGTGGAGAAGCGCACAATACTTTCTCAGCGCAGGAATTGGCACTCAACTTTCGATATGCCTTTGCCGAGCGCACTGCTCCCTATTTTGGCCGGTACTACCCGGTAACAAGCAAGTACCCCATATGGTATGGTAAGGTAACTACCGGTGCTTTAACAAGCGGCAGTGCTAACGTGCCATATACGCAGGTCATTTCTGCAATAGTTTGGCATAAGCACATAGACCGCATCGGTTATGAACATTTTCTGGTAGAAGGTGGGCTGTCACGGAGTAGTGGCAATTTGCCACTTAGTAAGCTGTTTGCCGGCAATGGCTACAGATATGATCAGGGATCTGCTACCGCAGCATCGCTCTATACATTCGGTGGTTTTATGACCATGTTTCCGTACGAATATTACAGCGACCGTTTCTTCAGCTTAGTCTTCCGTCACGATTTCGACTGGAAGCTATACAAAGTGCAGATACCTCATAGCAAACTTAGTTCCGCTCCGTTCATAGGTCTGCAGTACAACATGTTATACGGCACTTTACGGCACCCGGAGGCGCAACAGCTCACAACCTTCTCGGTTCCCGATAATGCGTATCATGAAGCCGGCTTGCTGCTCAACAATATTTTGCGCATCAACTATCTCAACTTATATTACTTTACGTTAAACACAGGCTATTACTATCATATAGCCGACAAGGGTACAGGCAAGTTAGTGATTGGTGCAGGTGTGGAGTTTTAAGCCATCACAACCAGAGTGCCTGCTAGTTTGTCATGCAATGTTTGGTGTTTATCATCGCCAAGCATCATAAAGTAGCCGATAAGCAATATCAAGCCCGAAAGGAATTTACAGAAATATCGTCCGTTCGCAATACCAAAGGATATGCGCTCGCCATTCATATCGGTCACTTTTATTCCCACCGCTTTTTTGCCTAATGTTGCTTGCATTGCACCAGACTCTTGTAATGTATAATACAACCAACCAATTACAAGATTAATGCAAAGATTAGTGATCATTGCACCTCTGTTGGCTACATTGATGGCTATAGTGGGGATTGACAGAATGATAGTATCAAGTATGTATGCACCCAGGCGCAATCCAAAGCTCGCATATACAACACGTTTTTCCGGGAATATTGATTCGTAGTCTTGTTCCATAATGGTATATTTTTTCTGAAAAATATATAAAAATTAAAACCTGCACAAGAGTTGTGCAGGTTTTAATTCAAATGTTTGTAGAATGATTCTATTTTACACCTATACCCAGCTCTTTCATTTGCGCCTCGTCAATGGCAGCAGGTGCATCCAGCATCACATCGCGTCCCGAGTTGTTTTTAGGGAAGGCGATAAAGTCACGTATACTTTCTTGCCCCCCCAGCAACGAGCATAGCCTGTCAAATCCGAATGCGATACCACCGTGTGGTGGCGCACCATATTCAAATGCACCCAGCAGGAAGCCGAATTTCTCCTGTGCCTCTTCCTTGTTCATGCCCAACGCTGCAAACATCTTTTCCTGCAGTTCTCGCTGGTAGATGCGTATCGATCCGCCACCTATCTCTGTTCCGTTAAGTACTATGTCATACGCGTTGGCCTTTATCTCCCCATAACGGCTTAGGTCATTCATCAGCTCTATATGGTCAGGCTTAGGTGCCGTGAAAGGATGGTGACGGGCCACCCAGCGGTTACCTTCTTCATCATATTCAAATAATGGGAAGTCGATAACCCATAACGGCTTGTAAACAGTATTGTCACGCAGTCCCAGGCGGTTGCCCATTTCCAGGCGCAGTTCGCTCATCGCCTTACGGGTGCGTGTTTCAGCACCGGCAAGCATCAATATCAGGTCGCCTGTGTTTGCACCGCAGTGAGTAGCTATTGCTTTTTGCTGTTCTTCGTTAAAGAATTTATCTACACTGCTCTTATACGTGCCGTCTGCATTGCACTTGATGTACACTACACCTGTCATGCCTATCTGCGGGCGTTTTACCCACTCAGTCAGTTCATCCAGTTGTTTACGTGTATACTCGCCGGCGCCGGGCACCACAATGGCCAGTACTGTTTCAGCATCATTAAATACTTTGAACTCATGCGTCACCGGGAACGTTGCATTGTTCATTGGTGCCTTCAAGTTCTTTATCTTCATTTCAAAGCGTATGTCCGGCTTGTCATTGCCATAATACCACATGGCATCATCAAAGGTCATTCTTGGGAAAGCCTCTGCTATTTCCACGCCCTTAACATCTTTAAATACATGTTTGAACAGCCCCTCAAAGGTGTTCAGTATATCTTCCTGCTCCACAAAGCTCATCTCGCAGTCTACCTGTGTGAACTCAGGCTGCCTGTCTGCACGCAGGTCTTCATCGCGAAAACATTTTACCACCTGGTAGTAACGGTCATACCCACTCACCATCAGCAATTGCTTGAATGTCTGCGGACTTTGCGGCAGCGCATAGAATTGACCTTGGTTCATGCGCGACGGCACTACAAAGTCACGGGCGCCTTCTGGAGTCGACTTAATAAGGAAAGGTGTTTCTATATCCCAGAAGCCTAAAGTGTCCAGGTAGTTGCGCACAGAGCGGTTCACTTTATAGCGCAGCTCCAGGTTGCGTTTCAGCGCAGGTCTGCGCAGGTCCAGGTAGCGGTATTTCATACGCAGCTCATCGCCGCCATCGGTATTATCTTCTATCGTAAATGGTGGGGTAGCGGCCGCATTCAGTATGGTGAGTGCCGTGATCTCCACTTCTATATCTCCTGTTGGTATCTTATTGTTCTTGTTGCTGCGCTCTAATACCTTGCCGGTTGCCTGTATTACAAATTCACGGCCTATGGGTTGTGCATCCAGCTGCTCGTTCAGCTGCTCATTAAATAACAATTGGGTGATGCCATAGCGGTCACGCAGGTCAGCAAAAGTGATGCTGCCGAATTTACGTACGGTCTGCACCCAGCCCGCAAGTACTACTTCTGTTCCTACATGCTGCATACGCAGCTCTCCGCAATTTTTAGTACGATACATATGAAATTATTCTTAAAAAGGACTGCAAGATACACAAAACAAGCCTGAACACGATAAGCCGGGAGGCTGACACATAAACAACCTTAGCACGGCTGTAATTATGAACTATCGCCATCGATAGATACTTTTGTCTGATAAAAATGATGTATGTTTCGACTATCTGTCTTATTGCTGCTCGCGATATCAGGGTTTTCTTCCTGCCGAACCGCGCTTTGTGGTACCATACATGCTGTACCGGCGCCGTCGGTAGTACTTAAGAATGGTCAAAATATTAATGCATCCACTGTCACCTATAGTTTTTATGAGAATAAGGAGGGCCATCTGGGCAGGATCAAGTACTTCTCAGAATTATATAAGCCCAGGATACTCGTCAATGACAGCAGTTATAAGTTTAAGGATGTATACGCTTTCAGTGACGGTGATCGGTCTTTTGTTGATATTGGTAATGGAAATTTTGCCTTCCGATGTGGTGATGGCAAAATAAACACTTACGCTAGCCTTCACCTGCACGCGGACTTTACTAATGCAGTCCACCATAGTGAAGAGACCTTTGACCTTACCAGGGGCATAGGTGGAACAGGACAAAAATGTGTAACCTCAATACCAGTTCGTTCCGCTAAAGGCAAAACCATATATCCTCATGCCCATTTCTATATTCAGCAAGGTGACACTGGCAGTGTGCAAAGTTTTAAGTATCGAAATTTAATAAAAATGATACCCGACAACACCCACCCGTATTATTATCTGGTAAAATACAGACGTACCAAAATAATCGCACCAATAGCGACGGTGGGCGGCATATGCATGATGATCGCAGGTACCAACTATTCTGCAACAGCTCACGGAAACAGTTCTGCAGACAAAAGGATAGCTGCAGTTAGCAGTATTATTGGTTATTCTGGCTTTGCTATCTCGCTTGGCTCCCTGTATACTTATTGCAATAACCACCTCAAACTTACTAAGGCCTTATATGCTTATAACGGAGAATAAATTCAACATGCGGAACTTATCTTCCTCACCCCTTTTTTAAACCTGTAATTATTGAAGCAAAATCATTTTTGCTGCAAAACCCCAGGTCGTTCTGGTAATCACTGTCTCTGGAGTCAATTTCATGCAGTAGTTTAAAGATTTCAGGTATTTCGCGGTCAAACTCTAAGATGCTGACGTGTGTATGTCCCCTGCTTAAATGATCTACCGCTGCCCATCCGCTGATAATGGCCTGTGTCATAAGAAAAGGGGTATAAATGAAATTATCAGGCTTGCTTATCTGAAAGACTATGTCAAACCCTACCGGAAGTACAATATCATCGTAGGCATACATGGTAAGAACAGCTAGCTCATTACTTTTTCGCTGCCAGTCCATAAACTGTATATAATGGCTATCCTGTACTCTGTTTTGCATTGTCCTGAGCACGGAATCCCTTATCTTCTTTATGCTTTTATCGTTCATAAAAGCAATGCAGTGCAGATAACTCCCCAATGATGCAACACCTTCTAGTGTCATAATAGTCTGTACTGTTATTAGAATGTTACGGCAATCTATCTGATACGAATTTACTAAAATTAATGCATTTTATATATTAATATTGTTATAACTTATTGGGCCGCCGTTTATTGAATGGTTTTTATGTTATATAAAAGATCAATGTACATTTCTTTAAGCCATCATTTCCTCTGTTAAGAGATTATAATTATTATCTTTGACCGATCCCTAAATTCTTGCATTTTGAAGTTAAAATCATTAGAAATTAAAGGTTTTAAGTCGTTTGCCGACAAAACCCACATTATCCTCGACAATCCTATCACAGGTATAGTTGGTCCCAACGGATGCGGTAAGAGCAATATCGTAGATGCCATTCGCTGGGTGATTGGTGAGCATAAGATCAAAGCGCTGCGTTCAGATAATCTGGAAGACCTCATCTTTAATGGTTCCCGTACACGTACAGCTTCAGGTATGGCAGAGGTATCCCTCACATTTGAGAATACCCGAAATCTGTTACCTACCGAGTTCACTACGGTTACCATTACGCGTAAATTTTATAAGAACGGTGAAAGTGAATATCGCCTGAACGATGTAAGCTGCCGCCTCAAGGATATACACAACCTCTTCCTCGATACGGGTGTCAGCAACGACTCTTATGCCATCATTGAGCTCGGCATGGTCGATGACATCATCAAGGATAAAGAGGGATCGCGCCGCCGTATGCTGGAGCAGGCTGCAGGTATCTCTATCTACAAAACACGTAAGAAAGAGGCCAAGCAAAAGCTGGAGGCTACCGAACAAGACATATCACGTATCGAAGATCTTTTGTTCGAAATAGGCAATAACCTGCGCACACTCGAAAGTCAGGCTAAGAAAGCAGAACGTTACTTTGTAGTTAAGGGAGAATACAAAGAAGTAAGCATAGAGCTCACCAAAGCGTCACTTGAGCACTTCAACGAACAATATAAAACACTCAACGAGCAGAACGACGCTGAGACCGACCGCCGTACACAGCTGGAAGCACAGGTGGCTACAGAAGAGGCTTCGGTAGAACAGCAAAAAGTAAAACTGATTGAAAAAGAGCAGGAACTTAACGGCTTGCAAAAGCAGTTCAATGACCTTGTGAATCGTATCCGTCAGCTCGAGAGCGATAAGAAGTTGGCAGCTCAACGTTTCGAGCATCTGAAAGAGCGTGAGAAGAACCTCCGCGATTTCTTATCGGGTGCTGGCGGGCAGTCGCAAAAGCTAGAAGAGTCTATTGCTTTTTCTGAAACACAGATAAATGAAGAAACCGGATTGCTGGAAAAGATGCGCAACGATCTGGAGACGTTACGCAATTCAGTAGATGAAAAACGTACTGCCTTCGATCAGAAAAAGCAGGTACTCGAGCAGATGCGCAATGAGTATCAGCAACGTCAGCGCAGTCAGTTCGATGCAGAAAAGAAAGTAGCCATTGCCGATACATCGGTAATGAACTTACAGCGCAGCATTCAGCAGGTGCAGGATGAAAAGGCGCAACGTACAAGTCAGATCACGCAGCTAGGCACAGAACTCAGGGATAACGAAGATAAACTGCAAGACAAACAAGATGAACTGCAGGACCTCGTTACCAAGCATGAAGAGGTAAAGAGCAAGATATTACAGAGCCAGGAGCAGATGGAAGGCTACCGTGCAAAGTTGGTAGACGAGAACCGTAAACTAGATGCACGCCGCAACGAGCACGATCTCCTCAAGTCACTTGTAGAAAGCCTGGAAGGTTACCCTGATAGTATCAAGTTCCTCAAGAAAAATAAAGAATGGGATAATTCAGCACCACTGCTCAGCGATGTGTTCGTGGTGAAGAATGAATACCGCACTGCTCTGGAAAATGTACTGGACAATTACCTCAACTACTACCTCGTAGCTAACACGGGCGAGGCAGCCAAGGCGTTATCTTTACTAGAGCACAATAAAAAAGGTAAAGCGAATTTCTTTATCCTGGACCATGTAAGTGCACAGTCAGATCATTCCGGGGACATACCCGCAGGCGCCGTTTCTGCACTCAGCGTAGTTACAGTAGATGATCAGTATGCAGCTCTTGCAAAGCGTTTGCTCGGTCACGTATACATCATGGATAATGCTGCCGATATCACCGGCGCCAATGTGAGCAACGGCACATTGCTAGTTGACAAAACAGGTAAGATGATCCGGGGTAAATATACGCTCGGTGGTGGTTCTATCGGTATCTTCGAAGGGAATAAGATAGGTCGTGCAAAGAACCTGGAGCGCCTGGCACTGGAGATAGAAGAACTGACGAAGTCAACAGCCGAGTTGAAACAATACATAGCTGACACTCAAACGCAAATCACTGGTTTCAATAGTGAGTTGAATGACAGAGCCATCGAACAGGCCCGCCAGGATATCAACAGGTTCCAAAATCAGGTCATCAACATTAAGAACAGGATCGAAAACTTCGAACACCTTAACGTAACAGGTGAGAAAAGACTGGAAGACCTGCAAGGCCAGTTGGAAGATACGCACGACAGCATACAGGGAACACGCTCTGAGCTCGAAAACATAACGGCTGACTTGCAATCATTGCAACAAAACATACAGGCAGCCGATGCCGAATTTCGTACCGTAGAGCAGGCGTTCAATGAGGTGACTGCTGAATACAATCAGCACAACATCGCCAGCACCCGCCAGCAGAGCAAGCTCGATAGCCTGAAGCAGGAATTGCAATTCCGCCACAACCAGTTGAATGACCTTAAGGCTCAGATAAGCAGCAACAGCGAGCAGCTGCAACTCATCAATGGTCAGTTGGAAGAAACTGAAAAGACACTCCACGCCGGCGATAACGAATTGTACGAATTGCTCATCAAGAAAGAAACGGAAGAAAAAACGCTTAACGAAAAGGACCGTGCATACTACGAGATGCGTAATGGTATCAGCACACAGGAAAGTGCGCTGAATCAGAAGCGTCGCGAGAAGGAGCATGCGGAATTATTGTTGCAGACCATCAAGGACAAGCTCAATAATATGAAACTGCAGGTAGCAGGTATGAGTGAGCGCCTTGCCATAGAATTCAAGGTGAAGCTTGATGATATTCTCGATCAGCCACGCACGGGTGCGCTGACTATCGAAGAGTTGACGGCAGAGGCCGAGCGAATGAAGAAACGTCTGGATAACATGGGTGAAGTTAACCCTACTGCTATCGAGGCTTATACCGAAATGAAAGTGCGCCACGACTTTATCGTAGAGCAGCGCGATGACTTGGTTAACGCCAAGGAGTCTCTCTTATCTACTATAGACGAGGTGGAGAACACGGCTAACGCCAAGTTCAAAGAGACTTTCGATCTGGTACGTACCAACTTTGTGCAGGTGTTCAAGGCATTGTTTACAGAAGAAGATAGTTGCGACCTGCGTCTTACAGATCCTGATAATGTTGCAGACAGCGGCATAGAAATATATGCACAGCCTAAGGGTAAGAAGCCAAGTACACTCACCCAGTTGTCGGGTGGAGAGAAGACACTTACCTCTACAGCGTTCCTGTTTGCTATTTACCTCATCAAGCCAGCACCTTTCTGCATACTCGATGAGGTGGACGCGCCGCTCGATGATGCCAACGTAGGTAAGTTCACGCAGATGATCCGTAAGTTCTCTGACAACTCACAGTTTATCATAGTAACGCACAACAAACAGACCATGGCCTCTGTTGACGTAATTTATGGTGTTACTATGCAGGAGCCCGGTGTAAGTAAACTGGTGCCTGTAGACTTCAGGAGTCTGAATTAAGGACAATATAAACTGATCATAAAAAGTGAGGCCCATCAATCGATGGGCCTTGCTGTTTTCAAATATTATTCTCCATTACTTACTCCATATCTCTAAACAGCTCAGTAAGGTTGAGTTGAAAGCCTTCCAATACTTCGGGTGAAAATATATCGCCGGTTACCATAGGTCGGGATGCCTGATAATGACCATCTTTGAGGGTATAGCATAAGAAGGTTCTATCCTGGGGAGATACCACCCGATATTCCTTTACCCCTGCTTCTTCATATACTTCGTATTTGTTCCTAAGCTCGGCTACATTATCACTTGGCGATATGTAACATCGGGAGCGCCCAGGCAGCCACGAGCGTCGAGAATAAAAGGGTCGCACACCACGCAAATATCTGGCTGTAGAACCGTCACAATATCTTTATCTTCTTTTGATCTTCTTGGCAGGCGAACGTCTAAGGGGCCGAAAATGCCTCACATCTTTTGCCATCTAAGTGTTTTCCCGGCATTATATGTAAAAGCGACTACAGACGCTGGTGCCACATGCTTGGTGCCAGGCTCATTTTGAAAATACGTTCCTTTATTAATTTCACGCGCTCGTCAAACTTCCATTTGAAGTAGTCGGCATAGGTATATGCTTTGTTCAGATCAAGGTCGGCGAATTTCATTATTTACCCTTATTACAAATTTAAGGATTGAATAGTCCTGAAAAAGGGCTGAACAGTTTCCTGCTCAGCCCCTTCGCGTATTGAATTATATGTATAGCTTATGCTATAGTCACTGATTTGTCGAGGTATACGTCCTGTATAGTGTTCAGCAGGGAAACACCTTCAGCCATTGGTTTCTGGAACGCTTTACGGCCGCTGATCAGACCCATACCACCTGCGCGCTTGTTCACTACAGCTGTCATTACTGCTTCTGCCATATCTGTAGCGCCTTTTGACTCTCCACCTGAGTTGATCAGGCCGGCGCGGCCCATGTAGCAATTTGCTACCTGGTAGCGGGTCAGGTCTATCGGGTGGTCTGTGGTCAGCTTATCATAAACGATCTTGCTGGTCTTACCATAGTTAGGTATAGCATTATAGCCACCATTGTTAGATGGTAATTTCTGCTTAATGATGTCTGCCTGTATAGTTACACCTAGGTGGTTAGCCTGTGCCGTTAGGTCAGCAGATGTGTGATAGTCTACTCCGTCTTTCTTAAAGCCGCTGTTACGCAGGTAGCACCATAATACGGTTGCCATACCCAGTTCGTGAGCATATTCAAAAGCCTTCGCCACCTCCACTATCTGGCGAGCGCTTTCTTCAGAACCGAAGTATATAGTAGCGCCTATAGCTGTAGCACCCATGTTCCATGCATCCTTAATGGTGCCAAACATGATCTGGTCAAATTTATTAGGGTAAGTAAGGAATTCGTTATGATTAACCTTTACAATGAAAGGTATCTTGTGAGCATATTTACGCGCTACAGCACCCAGAACGCCATAAGTAGACGCCACCGCATTACAACCACCTTCAATAGCCAGCTTCACGATATTCTCCGGATCAAAATAGATCGGATTAGGAGCGAAAGATGCACCACCACTGTGCTCTATTCCCTGGTCTACAGGGAGTATAGACACATATCCTGTGCCACCCAGACGGCCATGATTAGCCAACGCATTGATGCTGCGCAGGGTCTGTATGTTACGGTTAGACACTGACCAGATATCATCAACAAAAGTAGGTGATGGTATGTGGAGAGAAGACTTGTCAATGGTCTGACACTTATGGCCCAGATAATACTCGGCCTTATCGCCCAATAATTCGTGAATTTTGTTTGAAGACATATATATAATTGTTTTGTTTAGATCAGGCTGCAAAGGTATTTTAAAAACTTAAAAGACAAAAGGTATATGGGTAAATGTATATATCAGTATTTAAAAGGATGGGCTGCTGTCTCAGTGAACTCCTCCCATACTTCTTTTACCACATCACCCGCTGGTTTTATATCGTTAATAATACTACTCACCTGGCCTATCTCCAGTTCTCCCTCTTCCATATTTCCTTCAAACATACCCAGCTTTGCGCGCCGGTGGCCCAGCAACGCTTCTAGTTCCGTCACATCTGCTCCTTTGGTCTCCGCCTCATGCACTTTCTGGTAAAATGCATTTTTGATCAGCCGCACCGGGGTTAGTTGTTTCAGGGCCAGTACGGTATCCCCTTCATGAGCAGCAACTACAGCCTCTTTAAATGCCCTGTGGCTCGATGCTTCTTCTGTGCACACAAAGCGGCTGCCCATCTGCACGCCTTCAGCGCCTAGCGCCATCATAGCATACATTGCCCTTCCCGTAGCGATGCCACCGGCTGCTATCAGTGGTATATTTATCGCCTGGCGCACATTAGGTATCAGGCATAGGGTGGTTGTTTCTTCTCTGCCATTATGGCCTCCGGCTTCAAATCCTTCGGCAACCACAGCATCTACACCGGCGTCTTCACATTTCTTCGCAAATTTTGCGCTTGATACTACATGCACTACAGTTATACCTTTCTCTTTCAGCTTCGCGGTCCATGTTTTAGGATTACCGGCAGAGGTGAAAACGATCGGCACTTTTTCTTCTATTATGATACAGACCAGCTGCTCTATATCCGGGTACAGTAGCGGCAGGTTCACAGCAAATGGCTGATCACAGGCTTGCTTGTACTTTTGTATATTCTCTCTTAGTATATCGGGATACATACTGCCTGCGCCTATTATACCAAGCCCGCCCGCACGGCTTACGGCCGCGGCAAGACGCCAGCCTGATGCCCATATCATGCCGGCTTGTATGATCGGGTACTTGATTCCGAATAAACGCGTAATGCGATTGTCAAATGTATCTGCTGTGATTGTACCTTCAAAAAGCATGAACTGAACGATTAAAATAATTATTGAACTTTCTTCTTGTAGAACAGGGTGTTGCAATTGCCCGCCCTGAATATTTCCTTAGCCGTTTGCTGTAGTGACGCTGTCGTAACTTCCTGATATTTTTCCCACTCTTTATTGATCAGTGCTGCATCGCCAAGTAGCTCGTAAAACGCCAGGTTGTTGGCCCTGTTCAGCAGGGTCATATCTTCAAAGGCTATCATGGCCTCTATTTTGTTCTTGGCTTTCTGCAGTTCGCTATCTGTCACACCATCAGCCACCAGCTTGTCTATTTCCTGGTCCACTGCTGCGTTAGCGGCTTCAATGCTTTTGCCTTCGGTTATCTTTCCTTCCACCACCAGCAAGCCGGCGTCAAGGCTGCCTGTGTGGTAGCAATTGATGTTGCTGAATAACTGTTCTTCCTTTACCAGTCGCTGATAGAGTCTCGATGACAGGCCGCTACCCATTATTTCTGTGATGAGGTCCGATGCATAATAAGATGGTGTCAGCCGTCCTGCGATGTGCCATGCTTTGTATAGCGCATCCAGCGGCACGTCAGCATACATGGTCTCCGTGCGGGCATCTTCCTGTCGGGGTTCTGCAGGTATATTACGCACATACTTTTCTCCGCTGGCTATATTGCCAAACCATTTCTCTGCCAGCTCTTTTATCTGCGCTACTGTCACATCTCCCGCCACGCACATCACGGCGTTTACAGGCCGATAATGTTTGAAGAAGAATGCTTTCACATCTTCCAGTTGCGCGGTCTCTATCTGTTCCAGGTTTTTACCTATCGTAGGCCATTGGTACGGGTGCACTTTGTAGGCAAGTGCGCGCATATGGTGCCATGCATCGCCATAAGGTTTGTTCAGGTAGTGCTCTTTAAATTCTTCGCACACTACTTTACGCTGCACATCAAGGCTCTTTTCGCTGAATGCCAGCGACAGCATCCTGTCACTTTCCAGCCAAAACGCAGTTTCCAGGTTTTTCAGCGGTAGCTGTATATAATAGTTGGTAATGTCGTTGGTAGTATAGGCATTGTTTTCGCCACCTGCCATCTGCAGCGGTTCATCATATTCGGGTATATGCACGCTGCCGCCAAACATCAGGTGCTCAAACAAATGAGCAAAGCCTGTTCTTGCAGCCTCCTCATCCCTCGCGCCCACATCATATATTATGTTCATGGCAGCCATAGGTGTGGCCTTGTCCATATGCACTAAAACCCTCAGCCCGTTGGCCAGCGTAAATTTCTCAAATTGCAGCATGATACTTATTTAAACAGTTGCCAAAGTTAAACGAAAAATACCCTCAAAAAAGTACTTCCCGGGCCATGTACATATAACTATAAATAATAAACGTGGCGTTCTCCAACGCCACGTTTATGAAAAGATGCTTTTAAAACTATTTATTCAACAACGAATGACTTCACGCTGCTCTGATTATTAACTATATCAATAAGGCGCATGTGGTAAATACCTTTCGCCCATGATGCAACAGAAAGGTCTTTCTGGCCATTGATGGTTCCTTGCCATATGGTCTGGCCTACTGCATTTACTATTATTGCAGTCACATCACCATGGTTGCCGGTGGCTATGTGCAATATGTCCTTCGCTGGCACAGGGAATATTTTTACATCATTATCAAGTGCACTCACTTGCTTAACGCCTGTAGTTACCGCAATACCGGAATTATAAGTTACTGTAAAGTTGTTACTGTTTACATTAAAGAACACATTGCCTGTGCCCTTTACCTTGAAGCGCACTGTAGATGAAGTGGCTGCCGGGTTAGGCACAGTGATGGAGGCACTACCGGTATTAGGGAAGTTGCCAACATGGTATACCCAAGTGTTACCACCATCAAGCGACATATATATATCTACATTGGCTGCGCTCACGGGTGCTGCGTTTGTACCTACTACATTCCATGTTACGGTTTGCGTGCTGCCTCCTGTATAGGAGATGCCAGTGGTGTTTTGGCTGGTTACAGTAAATCCTTTAAAGGTAGAAGTTGCCACTACGTTCAGATGAATCGTGTCGTCAGGCAACAGGAAATTACCATTACCGTTCAGTATGTCGCGTACAGCCATCTTGAAGGTCAGGAAGCGAGCCGTATCGGCTGCTTTCTCGCTTTCAGTGCCTTCTCCGCTGGAGTTGTTCAGATTGCCCGACAAAACCATACTCATCTTAGGGAATATGCGGGTGCTATTATACACCGGATTATAAGAGCGGAAGATAGGCCCCTTTTTAAAGGTATTTACCAGTTCAACACCAAAGTCGCCCAGGTTCCACTGAGCCCAGCCATAAGTAATTGCAGTATCAGCAACAGAGTCAACTGCAGCTGGACCTATAAGTTCGAACGGTGTATGGTAGGGTATGGTATACGACGCTGTAAAACCGGCAAGGCTTACTGATTTATTAGATGTGCTTGTTACCGCAGCGCACGTAGTTTCCGTAGACACCAGCTGATTGATGATCTGTTGAGCACTTGAAGCACTGAAATAAGGATCACTGTGGAATTGAAGATCATCAGGGTTGCAGATTCCTGCATAGTCCATGATGGTAGCCCCGCTGCCTGGTTCATAAGCGCAAGTGCTTACTGCATTACCTCCGCAGCTACCATCTATATTATTGTTAAAAGTGTGCTCAGATCCATATTCATGACCCATTTCATGCGCTACATAGTCTATATCATAGCCATCGCCGGTAGGTGTAGGTGACCCGGTGCAGCTTGATGCCTTGCTTCCGTTCTGGCAAACAACACCGAGCAAAGAAACACCACCACCACCGGTAGTGAATACATGGCCGATATCATAATTAGCAGAACCTACTCGTGATGTAACCGTTGTCTGGTTTTGGCTGAGGCAGGCATTACCATTATTGTCAATAGAGTTGAAGGGGTCGGCACCGTTAGGGCCACCGGATGCCACATTCCATATCAAGGTATCTTCTTTGCTGCAGAAATTCATCTGAACCGAGAATTCGCGGTTGTATACCCCGTTGATGCGGTTCATCGATGTTGTCATCTTGCTCAGCGATTGTGCTATCGTCGGTGTAGTAAGGCCGGTAGCAGCCTGACAGTAGAAGTGGTCGGCAGATAAGGCGAGGCGATAACTGCGCAACTGCCAGCCATTCACTGTCTTTGCTTCAAGTTTTGGCAGGGTTGTGCTGGCAAGCATCATTGGCTCGCCTTCCGGGTTTACCTCGTCATGACCGTGTACCTGGCACCTCATCATGCTTTCGGGGCTTCTTACTTCGTCCCTCTTATAGTGGGTCATGTAATAGCCGTCATGAAAATTATCATAAGGATCTACAAAAAATGTATTATTGCCATCTATGATCATCGCATGAAAGCCATATAAGGTGAAATCCAGTTTGCCGGTCACGCGCGGGTCATTAACGGCTACGGCAGTAAACGTCTTGATTTCCGGATATCTCGCGGCCAGGTCATCAGGCATCATTGGTGCTTGCCATACTTTAAAATCCCTGTACGTGCCATCAGGCAGAGGCAATTCCACTATCATCGCTTCATTAGGGTCTGTAGACAGGCTGAACATTTGCAGTTTCAGCAGGTCTTCATTAAATGTATACACCAGATAATGATTAGGGTGGAATACCTGTACCTTGGTAGATGGTGCATTTTCTAATGGCACTTGCTGCCACAGGTTGCTGCTGGCATTGGCTATACTGCTGCCCAGCAGTTCGGCGGCCAAAGCCACATACGTAACTAACTTTCTCATTTTATTGCTTTTAATTGGTTGTGTTAAAGCCTGATAAGTAACTAACTAGTTGGGCAAAGAAGGTGCGACTCGTCGGCAATTTACGGATTCACGTTAAATAAATAATAAATTACGGGAACAATTTTCTTCTGGTTGGGATCAACCTGTGTAAATTTACAGCCAATGGAAACTACATTACTACAATTGTCATATAATCTGGAGGGAATACGGGAAGCTGCCCTGAAATTCTGGACAATAGCACAGCAATACAATACCATTGCCTTTAGCGGCGACATGGGGGCTGGCAAAACTACCTTTATCCACCAGGTCTGCGATTTATTAAAGGTGGAGGATGCTGTAAGCAGCCCCACGTTTGCGCTGGTCAATGAGTATCACTTTAAAGATAATGGAGATGCAGACAAAACCATTTACCATATGGATTGGTACCGCCTTAAAGATACCGAGGAGGCACTTCATGCCGGACTGGAAGATTGCCTGATACAAGCTATAAAAAAGGAAGCCTGGTGCTTTATTGAATGGCCGGAGAAAGCCGAAGACCTTCTTTATGCGCCATATCTGTGGGTGAGTATAAAAGCTACTGACCAATATGAGCGGGAAATGGATATCGTGCTGATCGGGAAAGAGTAGTAAAAAAGGTAGCTGTAAATTTTAACTAATAAGAAATACCGCACGTAATACCCGCAATGCTCGTTTACACTATATTTGCCACCATCTTAGGAACATTGATAAAATAAAGTATACAAAGTTGGATAGGTATACTTTATTTAATTATCGTTCCTTATAACAAATAATATATTAGTTTGAAGTATCGTAACGCCATATTAATAGTCGTACTCATTATCATCGCCGATCAGTTATTGAAATTATACATCAAGACCCATTTTTGTAATGGAGATGACGTAAAGATTTTCGGCAGTTGGTTCCGGTTGCATTTTATAGAGAATGAAGGTATGGCTTATGGCCTTAAGCTTAGTGAGTCGCCGATCGGCAAGATACTGTTATCATCTTTCCGTCTTATTGCGGTAGTATTTGGTTTTTACCTGCTCAAAAGGTTGATAACCAAAAGATATACAACCCCTGTTATTGTATGCGGTGCTATGATCCTCGCCGGTGCATTGGGCAATCTGATCGACAGCATGTTTTACGGTTTGATATTCACAGAAAGTCCTTTCTCCTGTTTCTCGGGCAATTACGAAAGTATGCACAGTATGATGCAAAGCCACAACCAGACGGCTGTTGCGCATCTTACACATTTTGGTGCAGGCTATGGTAAGTTTCTGCAAGGTAAGGTGGTCGATATGCTCTATCTGCCGATTATCGATACACAGATGCCGCACTGGGTACCGTTTCTGGGTGGTAAGAACTTCGTCTTTTTTGAGCCGGTATTCAATATTGCCGATGCCGCTATATCTATAGGCGTTATAGCCCTGCTGATCCTTGTTTATACCAAAAGACAATTACATCTTCCACCTAGTCCGGATGAGCCGGTAACACAGGAACAATGAGCGACGAATTGATGCCTATCAACGTTTGGCTGGCTGGCCGTAGCTACCGCCTGAGGATAAAACCTGAAGAAGAATCTGCCGTGCGTAAAGCCGTGAAACTGGCAGATGAAAAGATAGTAGAGATGCGCCATCACTATGCAGGGAAGGATGAGCAGGATTTCATTGCCATGTGCCTGTTGTCTTATGCTGCAGATACTGCAGTAGAGTCTACCAATAATCCTTTGGTAGTAGATGAGCTGAACAAAATGGTAGAGAAGATAGACAAGGCCATCGACCCCGAACCACAGCTGAAGTTGCCAAAAAACGGATAGATCCTGCAGGTCTGATACTTATTTCTACCGTTGCCTTTTTGCCACTTACCTGCTTTTACCTTCTATTCCCCGAATAGCTTTTGCATCCAGCCTTTACCTGCATGTACTTTTACAAAAAAAAGATCATGAAAAGGAATTGGAAAAGAATGATACCTAAAGTTATTGGAATTGCTATAATTGCTGCCACAGTACTCAGTGGAGCCGTAATGTTGCTCTGGAATGGCGTTTTGGTCAATGTGCTGCATATAAGTATCATCAGCTTCTGGCAGGCTGCGGGTATATTATTATTGTCTAAGATTTTATTTGGCGGCTTCCGTGGCCGTCAAATGGGGGGCTGGCATATGAAAAGGCGAATGTTCATGAAGTGGGAGAGCATGACTCCTGAACAGAGAGACGAATTCCGCAGCCGTATGCGCGGATGTCATCGTCAAGATAGCAATATTTCAGTTGCATAAGTTGTTGTAAACGATCAGTTATATCCGTACAAGACTTATTGATGGGAATCAATAGCAACGCGGTAGCGTAGCATCACGCAAAATTGATACGATAGTGCAACTTAAGTAGGATGTGGGGAACTATATTTGTTTAGTTTTTAACCACAATCGCTACATGATGAACATCAAAAAGTTGCTTATTGCCAATAGAGGAGAGATCGCAATCCGTATTTCCCGAGCTGCTACCGAATTGAATATTCCTACTGTAGCCATCTACACTTACGAAGACAGGTACTCCTTGCACAGATATAAGGCCGATGAAGCCTATCAGGTAGGGGCCGATACCGATCCGCTAAAACCATATTTGGATATAGATGCTATTATCACAGTGGCATTAGAAGCGGGTGCCAACGCTATTCACCCAGGCTACGGCTTCTTGTCAGAGAACGCCAATTTTGCCCGCAAGTGTGCAGAGAAAGGGATCATATTTATAGGCCCGCGCCCGGAGGCTATGGCCGCCCTTGGCGATAAGGTGACGGCTAAGGAAGTGGCGCGAAAAGCGGGCATCCCGCTGATAGAAAGTAACGTGGGAGCGCTCAATGATGTGGAGGCTGCATTGAGTGAGGCCCGGCGCATAGGCTATCCGCTAATGCTCAAGGCTGCTTCAGGTGGCGGTGGTCGCGGTATGCGTGTAGTGAGGAATAATGATGAACTCACAAAGTCTTTTCCCGAGGCGCGTAGCGAGGCAAAGAACGCTTTCGGGGATGATACCGTGTTTCTGGAAAAATTTGTTGAGCGCCCTAAGCATATTGAGGTACAGATAGCAGCAGATAGTCATGGCAATATCGTACATCTTTATGAGCGCGACTGATCAGTGCAGCGGAGGTTTCAGAAGGTGGTAGAAATGGCACCTTCTGCCAGTCTTAGGAAAGATACACTTGAAAAACTATACGGCTACGCAGTGAAGATCGCTGCCGCTGTAAATTATAATAACCTCGGCACGGTCGAGTTTCTTGTCGATCAGGCAGAGAATATTTACTTCATAGAGGTAAACCCCCGTATACAAGTGGAGCACACGGTTACGGAGATGATAACTGGTGTCGACCTGATCAAGACACAGATTTTCATAGCGTCAGGCCATAAACTATCCGACCCGGAGATCGGTCTGGGCGACCAGAATAAGATACCTAAAACCGGTTTTGCTATACAGTGTCGTATCACTACGGAAGATCCGATTAATGACTTCAAGCCGGACTATGGTACACTGGTTACTTACCGCAATGCCACAGGTTTTGGTGTGCGGCTCGATGAGGGTAGTACTTACCCGGGCATGAAGATCAGTCCCTTCTTCGACTCTATGCTGGTAAAGGTGAGTACATCAGGTAATACGTTGCGTGATGCGACACTCAAGATGCATCGTGCGCTGCGCGAGTTCCGTATCCGTGGCGTCAAAAACAACATTCAGTTTCTCGAAAATCTTATTACCAACGAAGACTTTATTACCGGTAACGCTACCGTCAATTTCATACAGGAACATCCCGAGTTGTTTACATTCTCAATGCGCCAGGATAGGGGTACGCGAATGCTCAACTATCTTGCAGATGTAACCCTCAATGGTAACCCCGATGTCAAAGTAAAAGATCCGAACAAGGAATTTGAAAAACCGGTCTTGCCTCCCGTTGACTTGCACGCGCCTTATCCTAAAGGCACTAAAGATCGTCTTACGGAATTAGGCCCCGATAAGTTCTGCGAGTGGCTGAAAACTGAAAAGCAGATACACTACACGGATACTACACTGCGCGATGCACACCAGAGTTTACTGGCTACACGTATGCGCACCCACGATATGCTCAAGGCCGCAAAAGGCTTTGCTATAGCCTTCCCGCAAACCTTTAGTATGGAGGTGTGGGGTGGTGCCACGTTCGATGTGTGCATGCGTTTCCTTAACGAGGATCCATGGAAGCGCCTGGAGGCTATTCGTGCCGCCGTGCCTAACATCCTGTTGCAGATGCTCATCCGCGGCTGCAATGGTGTAGGCTATGCAGCCTATCCCGACAACCTGATAGAAAAATTTGTAGAGCAGTCTTGGGAAAAAGGCGTCGATGTCTTCCGCATATTCGACTCGCTCAACTGGATGCCGAATATTGCTCCATGTATAGAAATGGTGCGCAAGCACACAGGTGGTATTGCTGAGGGGTCACTCTGTTATACAGGTGATATCATGGATCCTTCACGCACTAAATACACGCTCGAATATTACCTGCGACTCGCCAAAGATCTGGAAAATGCAGGGGCGCATATACTGGCTATCAAAGACATGAGCGGTCTGCTGAAACCATACGCCGCTAAAATTTTGATAGAGGCACTGAAGGATACCGTGAAGTTGCCGATACACTTGCACACGCACGATACATCATCATTGCAGCCTGCCACCTACCTCATGGCTGCCGATGCCGGTGTAGACGTGGTAGACTGTGCTATAGGTTCTTTGTCTGGTCTCACTTCTCAACCCAACTTCAATGCAGTGGTAGAGATGATGCGTTTCAACCAGCGCGAAAATCCTTACGACATCAAACTGCTTAATCAGTTCTCTAATTATTGGGAAGCCGTTCGTGAATACTATTATCCGTTCGAGTCAGGTCTCAAAGCCAGTGCGGCAGAGGTATTTCAGCATGAGATACCGGGTGGGCAATACAGCAATCTCAAGCCACAGGCCATAGCACTTGGCCTCGGCGACAAGTTCGAGCAGATCAAGGACATGTATGCTACCGTCAACGATATGTTTGGCGATATAGTAAAGGTGACCCCAAGCTCTAAGGTGGTAGGCGATATGGCACAGTTCATGGTAGCCAATAACCTTACCGAAAAAGATATTTTTGAGAAAGGCGATAACATCTCCTTCCCCGAATCGGTGCAGCAATTCTTTATGGGCGAAATAGGGCAGCCCGAGGGTGGTTTTCCCGCGCAGCTGCAGCGAATTATACTTAAGGATAGAACGCCGTTCACCGACAGGCCCAACAAGCATCTGCCGCCCATAGATTTTGATAACGACTTCAAGACATTCCAGGAACAATTTGGTAGCGATCTGGCATTATGCGATTTCCTGTCCTATAAATTCTACCCCAAGGTGTTCGAAGGATATCTGAAATTTTATCGCGAGTTTGGCGATGTGTCTATCGTGCCCACACCTTTATTCCTCTACGGTATGAAGATGGGTCAGGACACAACGATCGAGATCGCCCGTGGCAAAACCCTCCTTATTCGTCTGCTGAGTATAGGCCCTGTAGATGATAAGGGCAACCGAACGGTGTTCTTTAAGCTTAATGGTCAGACCCGCAACGTTGAGGTGCGCGACAGGTCCATCAAGGTCACGAATAAGGAGAATAAGAAGATAGATAAGGCCGATGACAAACAGATCGGTGCCCCACTTCAGGGGATGCTTTCGAAGCTTTTGGTGAAGAAAGACGAATCGGTGAAAAAGAACCAGCAGCTATTCATAATAGAGGCTATGAAGATGGAGACCATCATCACTGCTCCTGCCGATGGTGTCATTAAGCATATAGAATTGACACAAGGCACCTTGGTCAACACCAATGACCTGGTGTTACAATTAGGTTAAGTTATTTTTATTTTAAATGCATTAATACCGGCAACCTGCACGTGCAGGTTGCCGGTATTAATTGTATCTTGACAGATACTGTCATATAGATCACGTGAAAAGCGCAATAAATAATTATTATTCGTATTTATTCTGCTAAATATTAAAATATTTACTACCAAATCCTTGTATTATAATTGTATTTTCATTAACTTAACTTTCGTAAATTCGCAGACTGATCTAAAAACGCCTTTCTACGCTTTTGCACCGGTGAATTGATTAGTAATATTTAGTTAAACAAACGAATATGGCCGCTGCTGGAAAAACCAAGTCTAAATCTAAATTTGATCTCAAATACGAACTCCAACAATACTTTGGTTTTGACTCCTTCAAAGGGGAACAGGAAAAAATAATCAACAGCATTCTTTCGGGTACAGATACATTTGTCATCATGCCCACAGGTGGGGGTAAGTCGCTTTGCTACCAGCTACCGGCGCTGCTCAGCGAGGGGGTGGCTATTGTAGTATCTCCGCTTATTGCCCTTATGAAGAACCAGGTAGACCTGATACGTGGCTACAGCAGTAAGGACAATATCGCCCACTTCCTCAATTCTACACTGAGCAAGGCACAGCAAAAGAAGGTGAAGTCAGATCTTACAGAGGGTAAAACAAAAATGTTATATGTTGCCCCTGAAACATTGACAAAAACAGAAAACATTGCATTTTTTGCTGATTTAAATATATCTTTTATTGCCGTCGATGAGGCGCATTGTATATCTGAATGGGGGCATGACTTCCGTCCCGAATACCGCAAACTAAGGGATATGATCAATGAGATCAACCCTGAACTGCCTATTATTGCCCTCACAGCTACCGCTACTCCCAAGGTGCAGGACGATATCGTTAAAAACCTCAATCTTCAGAATCCAGACGTTTATGTCGATTCCTTTAACCGTCCCAATCTCTATTATGAGATCGTACCAAAAGGCAGCAAGGAGCAGACACTCAAACATATTGTCAAGTTCATCAATTCTATGAAGGGTAAGAGTGGTATCATTTACACCCTCAACCGGAAAACAACTGAAGAACTGGCATCTACGCTAATGGCCAATGGCATTTCTGCTGTTGCTTACCATGCCGGCCTGGAAGGTCCGCTGCGTGCGCAACGTCAGGACCAGTTCCTTATGGAAAAGGTCGATGTCATTGTCGCTACCATAGCATTCGGTATGGGTATCGACAAGCCCGATGTGCGTTTTGTTATGCACTACAACGTGCCAAAATCACTGGAGAACTACTATCAGGAGACGGGTCGTGCCGGCCGCGATGGTATGGAAGGTAAATGCCTGCTCTATTACTCTTATAAGGACGTGCAGAAACTGGAACACCTCATGCGCGATAAGCCGTTGAGCGAGCGCGAAATGGGTGCCCAGTTGATATCTGAGACGTTAGCCTACGTAGAGAGTGGGGTATGCCGCCGTAAATTGCTCCTGCACTATTTCGGTGAGGACTATAAGGGGGGTAATTGCCAGAACTGTGATAACTGCCTCAACCCTAAGGAAAAACTCGAAGTTAAGGATAGCGTTAAGATCACGCTCGATGCTATCAACGAGCTCGATGAGCGCTTTGGTATCGAGTACGTGGTGAATATTATTTTGGGTAAGACCAATCCGCAGATTCAAACATTCCGCCACGATAAGCTCAAGTCATTCGGTGCAGGCTTGATTATGGAGATGGATACTAACTTCTGGGAGTCACTCATCAGGCAGATGATCCTCGAAGGTATGATCCGTAAGGATATCGAGGAATATGGCCTGCTCAAGATCACAGACAAGGGACATAAGTTCCATAAGAAACCATACTCTATACAGGTAATACTCAACCATAAATACGAAGACGCCGTTGGTGACGACGATGAGGTTAGCTCTGGCAGCGGAACTCCGGCTACTACCGATCCGCAGCTCTTTGAAATGCTCAAAGACCTGCGCAAGCAGATAGCTAAGGAAAAGAACCTGCCGCCATTCGTTATCTTCCTCGAGAACTCACTCGAAGACATGGCTACTAACTATCCTACTACACTTGAAGAGCTGGAAAAGATACAAGGCGTAAGTAAGGGTAAGACCATACGCTACGGTAGGAAATTTGTAGAGCTCATCAGTAAGTATGTCGACGAGAACGATATCGTGAAGCCCGATGACTTCATCATGAAGAGCGTGGTCAACAAGAGTGGTATGAAGGTTTACATCATTCAGAATATAGATAAAAAGATACCGCTGGAAACAATAGCCAGGAACAAGAGTCTCACTATGCCTGAGTTGTTGGTAGAGATGGAGACCATTGTAGCCAGTGGTACCCGTTTGAATCTGGACTATTGCCTGGAGCAGGAACTGGACGAAGATGAGCAGGAAGATATCTTCGATTATTTCCGCAGCAGTCACGACGACAACATGGAAGATGCCTTCGAAGAATTCAAAGACCGCGATGTAAGTATAGAGCACCTTAAGATGATGCGCATCAAGTTCATGAGCGAATACGCGAACTAAGGCTTCATAAATAATTGCAACACAACAAAGGCTCCGTATGGGGCCTTTGTTGTGAACATAGGGTCCTATTAAGATCATTGACAACACCTTTTTGCCCAATTATCTTATCAACGAATTGCCCTTTTAACCCTTTACCTTTTTAACGAATTACCACTCTTACCCTTTTAACCTATCACCCAATTTACCCCTTTAACCTTTTAACAACAGTAATAAGCCTATATATGGTATAAATTTGCAATTACCTGTTTAAACCTGCACTACTTGCAGCAGTCTATACTACAACTGTAATCTCAATATATGCCTGAAAACGATCAGATGACTGATCAAATGCTGGTGACCTCCTTTAAAAATGAAAAATTAAAGGAAGCCTCCTATACCAAGCTGGTGCGTAAGTATCAGGAACGGCTGTATTGGCATATTCGCCGTATGGTGGTTGATCATGAGGATACTAACGATATCCTGCAGAACGTGTTCATCAAAGTGTGGAAAAACCTGGGGGAATTCAGGCAGGAGTCTAACTTGTATACATGGCTATACCGCATAGCTACCAACGAGACCCTTACCTGGATAGAACAACAGAAGAAGCACAACAATATGTCGCTATCCGGTAACGAAGATGTATTCGCAGAGCGGTTGGTAGCACAAAAAGGATTTGATGCCAACAAGTTGGAGTGGCGCTTGCAGCAGGCCATACAAAGCCTGCCTGAAAAACAGAAAATAGTGTTTAATCTGCGCTACTATGATGAGATGCCTTATGAAAAGATGAGCGAATTACTGGGTACATCAGAAGGCGCATTGAAAGCATCTTATCATCACGCAGTAAAAAAGGTGGAAGCATTTATTTTAAATGATTAAACCGCAAATAGTAATAAACGTCTTATAATACGAAATGAAAGAGGTCAACGAAATAATACAGGAACTTAATGAATGGGGTAGTCCGTTGGCAGCAATGCCGCGCACCATGCCTTATTCCGTGCCCGACGGTTATTTTGATCAGTTGCCGGGTGATATTTGGGGCGGCATAGCCGATGAACAGCTTATGCTGGAGTTCGACGGCACTGATATGCCGCTGCAGGCACCGGAGGGCTACTTCGACTCACTGCCGCTGAAGATGTTGCAGGCAGCTAAAGCAGGGGATGTGCGCGAGCAGGAAACAACTGCTGTGCCGGCAAGGCAAATAAAACTGAGACCTTACATACGCTGGGCAGCAGCAGCTGTTATTGCGATCACTGTGAGTATCGGGGGCTATCTGATGTACACTCCTCAGGAAACTACACCGGAAAGAATATTATCTTCCATACCTAAAAGTGAGTTGAAAGAATATGTGACGCGCAGGTACGGATTAAACCCGGCAATGATAGCACCGGGCAAAGAAGTGAATAACCTGAACGTAAATAATAAGGATATCGTAGAATACCTTGACGCCACAGGTTGGGATTAAATTAGTTGAAAGTTGTATTGCCGGTTGGCATCATCTACAGGCACAGGAATTCAAAGTTTATGAAAAAGTTATTGATAGTTTTATTGGCTTTATTGCTCACCAATGTGGCGGTGCACGCGCAGAAAGATAATGAGGACGGCCCTACCATGCAGCGCATACACGCCGCAAAAATGGCCTATATCACAGACCGGCTGCAGCTGACAGCTGACCAGGCGGTGGTTTTTACGCCTCTGTATAATGAATACGAGAAAGAACACATGGCCATCAGAAAATCGTTCCGGCAGAAGTATATGGATACTCACCCTGATGCGGGTATGGACAAAGAAGCCAGAAAGCATGCAATTGATGACGACCTTGATTACCAGCAACAGATCATAGAACTCAAGCGTAAATACAGCGACCGTTTTGCTAAAGCTATTGCTCCTAAACACGTGTCAGACCTCTATCAGGCAGAGCGCGAGTTCAAGCAGAAACTGATGCAGAAATTGAATAACGGAGGTGATAGGCCTCGTCGCCATTGGTAATGTTATATCACCAGTTTTCACCGGCATTCCTTAGCACATCTTTTATGGCTTCGTAGGTGTTGCCCATATAGGGCAATAGCTCATGAGGGCTCACCCAGCGTGCGTCTTTAATATCTTCCAGTGCTTGTGGGGTCAGTATAGGATTGCCCGCACAGGTCATGCGAAACCAGGTGCTTTGCTTCAGATAATTCTTGTTGCGCTCATTATAGAGGTGGTAGGTGTCGCATATTTGTTCACCCAGTGTCAGGTTTTTAGCACCGGTCTCTTCACCCACCTCACGCACCGCACATTCCGCTATCGTCTCTCCGGCGTCCAGTTTGCCTTTAGGTAGGTCCCACTTGCCGCGGCGGTAGATCATTAGTATTTCACCACGTTCATTATACACCACTCCGCCACCGGCCTGAATAGTGCTGTATAGAGAACCCAGATGCTGCATAATGGAATCTATAGAGGGCTCTTGCATCACCACTCCATTCACATCGGGCGACATCAACTGCTGCAGGGCATTGGTATAGTCTACTGGCATTGCCGCGTCAAATGACAGATAGCCTGTTAGCGATTGATGGGCACTGAAAAAGGCTTTGCGATCATCCGTTAATATTAAAGGTTTATTGTTATAATATACTTTTTGTGTAAAATTCATGGTTTGCTTTTTGCAGGTTTACTTAATTGGCGTAGGTTTGACCGTTATGAGTACGTCAAAATTTTTTGCTGAAAAATTACTGCAAATTAAGGCTTTGCAAATCAACTTGCAACAACCATATACATGGGCCTCAGGTTGGTTCTCCCCGGTATACTGCGACAACCGCAAGGTTTTGTCGTTTCCCTATGTGCGCGACTTCGTAAAAAGCGAACTGGCTAACATGGTATTGGAGCATTTTCCTGATGCTGATGTTATAGCAGGCGTAGCCACAGCAGGTATAGCACATGGCGTTATGGCTGCAGACCTTATGAAACTGCCTTTTATATATGTACGTGCCAAACCTAAGGAACATGGTATGGGCAACCAGATAGAGGGCGTGCTGGAAAAAGGCCAGAAAGTGGTGGTGGTAGAAGACCTCATATCTACAGGTAAAAGTAGCCTGCAGGTAGTAGACGTGCTGCGGGAGCAGGGTGCGGAAGTGCTGGGCATGGTAGGATTGTTCACTTATGGTTTCCCGGTTGCTGATGAGGCATTTGCAAAGGCCGGGTTACCGTTGTATACCATCAGCAATTACCAGGCATTGATGGAAGTAGCAGAAGAGCAGAAGCTTGTCACCGCAGACCAGAAAATATCGCTGGGCGAATGGAGATTGGACCCGGCCAACTGGAGAAAATAAGCAAGCACCTTTTTATACATCACCCGGGTATTGCCTGAACATATGAATGAATGGCTGAGGCTTATACGATGGAAAAACCTGCTGATTGTGTTCGTCACACAGCTGCTCGTGTGGTATTGTCTTATCTATGAGCCAACTAATTTCCGGGGATTCATTACAATTCTGGATTTCCTGCCTGTCGCTGTGTCAACGGTACTTATAGCTGCCGCAGGATACGTTATTAATGACTATTTCGATATCAAAATAGATATTATTAACAGGCCGGACAAGGTAATTCTTGAGAAAAAGATACCTCTGCGGGTCGCTATAATGGCTCACGTGGGGCTAAATATACTTGCCCTGTCAATCGCCTCGATTGCCGCGAGTCGTGGAGGGCACTATGAATGGTTGCTGGTACAGTTGGGATGTACAGTTATACTCTGGTTTTATTCCACAGATTTTAAGCGACAGTTTGTGATCGGCAATGTTGTTGTGGCCTTGCTTACTGCCCTTACCATTCTTATTCTCATCGTGTACATGCCTGCCATGCCAATGATGCACCTGAAGCGTTACCCTGAACCACCGCCGCCACTCATCAGCGCAACTACTATTTGTTATGGTTACGCCTTCTTTGCCTTTGCCCTTACCTGGATGCGCGAGATCGTAAAAGATATGGAGGATTATAAAGGTGATGCGGCAGAGGGCTGTATGACAATGCCGATAAAGAAGGGACTTGAATTTTCTCAACGATTTATACAGGCAATAGGGGTGATAACAATTGCAGTATTGTGCCTGATAGTTTATTATTTCTTTTCCGAGCGTTATATTGTATTGGGTATATATACAACAACATTTATTGTTGCCCCGCTTATAGCCTGGTGCATCTTTTTGCAACGCAGAAATACCACAGAACATTATCATGCTGCCAGCAAATGGCTCAAGGTCATCATGGTGGCAGGGATATGCTCTCTTATTGTTTACCACTTCACAAATAATATACATTGAATCGGATAATATTGGCATCGCAGTCGCCGCGTAGAAAACAACTAATGGAAATGGCTGAACTGGCCTTTGAAGTGATCATAGCAGATGTGGATGAGACCAACCCACCGGGTATGCCGGGCGAGGAAGTGCCGGAGCACCTATCTAAAAAGAAAGCAGATGCCGTGCGCCACCTGGCCAGCGATGCCATAGTAATAGCTGCCGATACCGTGGTGCTGCTGGACCACCATATACTGGGTAAGCCAACCGATGCCGCCAATGCCATCGATATCTTAAAACGCCTCTCGGGCCGCATGCATAAGGTGGTTACCGGGGTATGTATCCGCAAGGGAGAAAAAGAAGTCAGTTTCTCCATTACTACAGAAGTATACTTTCGCCCGCTCACTGAGCAACAGATAACTCATTATGTAGAACACTACAAACCATTTGATAAAGCAGGTGCCTACGCCATACAGGAGTGGATAGGAGTGACCGGCATCGAGAAGATAAATGGGGACTACTATAATGTCATGGGACTGCCTATCGGCGATGTGATTAAAGTGCTGGATAGTGAGTTTCTTTGAGCTCGTTAAAAGGTTAAATAATAATTAATTGGTTGAAAGGCATACAATAGACGGACTACTCCCCTTTACCTGACTGCCTGATTAACTAATTACCCTTTTTACCATTTCAGCGATTTGCCTTGCCACCTCGCTCCCCATAGCCACGCCCATACCACCCATTCGGAAACATCCATACACACGATCGCTGAAAGCCTTGACAACAGGCTGCTTGGTAGGGCCAAAGGCCATGATGCCAGCCCATCGTTGTGCCACTTCAAAGTGCGTATGCGGTATCACTATGTCGGCCAGTTTCTGTTCCAGGTCTATCTGTATGAGTTTATTCAATGTAAGTTCAGTCGTGGTCTCTGTTTTAAAATCCAGGTTCCTGCCACCGCCTATAAGTATGCGGCCATTCAACTCCCTGAAATAGTAATAGCCTTTGTCAAAATGATAGATGCCCTTGAGTTTAAGATCGGCAATAGGATGTGTGATCAGGATCTGGCCGCGGCCCGGCGTTAGGTCAGCATCAGGCAGCAGGGCTTTGGTAAAGGCATTGGTGCATATAGTAATGGTGCGGCTCTTCAGTGTCCATGTCTCATTACGAAAGGTGTCCTTTACTATTATATCTACATGGTTTTTAGCCTCTTCAAATCTGGATACCTCCGCGCCTGTCTTTATCTCTACCCCCCTGTTGATGGCCAGGTCGGTAAGCGCCCGCAACATTTTACCGGTATTTATTTCTCCCTCAAATGTATTTTCAATAAGCGCGGTGACGTAACTATCTGAAAAACCAAACTCCGTTATTTTTTCATTGACCTGCCGGAAAGCGAGCTTACCCATATCCGGCATCAACAACTTGTTCAGGTAATCGATCTTATCCATTGCCTCGGCCTCATGGTAGCTGATGAGTTCATAGCTGCCGTTGGTTGCATAGCCTATGTTGTCATCGCCAAGGCGGGTGCGCAATATATCCAAACCTCTTTTGCGCAGCATAAACAGGGCGACCACTTCCTGCTCACTCATGTGTTGCAGATCGTCCAGCAGTTCTGTAACGCTACCCATGCAGGCAAATCCCGCATTACGACTGCTGGCACCTGTGGTCATCAGGCCGCGCTCCACCACCAGTACCCGCTGCGTAGGATAATGCTGTTTCAGTTCTATTGCAGTGCTGAGTCCCACAATACCTGCACCCACTACAATATGATCATAGTGCAAAAAACTTTCCTGTTCCCAATAGCTGATCATGGCTGTCCTGTTTAATGCTTAACTAAACAATTAAGTATTAACCAATATACAAAATATGCGGGAGGAATCAGAATAACATCGCTTTTATATTTTCACTGCTCCCGCATACATCTGCTCTATGATGCGCACCACCTCTCGGCCTTCCTCGGCGCTGGTCATAATGGGGAAATTGTGGTTGAGCACGTCAGCTACGTTTTGTATCATTTTGTCGTGGTTGCTCATAGACCCCTGGTACAAGCCGTAGTCATTTGATTTAGCTGTGATGTTGATCTCAGGGAGCGCCGCACCTTCCAGCTGTTGGTATTCTATGGTGTTCAGGTATTGCCCGCCTATCTTTACCGTACCTTTCTCTGCAAATATGGTGATAGACCCTTCCATATTGCGCTGGTAGGCGCAGGTAGTAAAATTGAAATTGATGATGGCATCGTTGTCTGCCTTCAGCACAAAGCTGCCGGTATCCTCGAGTTCAGTGTTGTGGGTATGAGCATAATTGTGTATCCAACCCTGTGCGCCATTTACAGGGCCATTCAGATAGTAAAGAATGTCTACAAAGTGGCTAAACTGCGTGAACAAACAACCACCGTCTTTCGCCTTCTTGCCGCGCCAGTCGCTTTCCGCATAATAGGCGTCGCCACGGTTCCAGAAGCAGTTTACCTGTATCATGTATATCTTGCCCAGGTTGTCAGAGGCTATCAATTTCTTTACCTCCTGCACCGGTGGGTTGTAGCGGTTCTGCTTTACGGCGAAGATGGTTTTGTTATTCTTTTCTGCCGCAACTATCATACTGTCGCATTCAGCGACACTCAATGCCATTGGCTTTTCTACCACGGTATGCAATCCTGCATTCAGGCCGGCTACTGTGTGCGGCTCATGCAGGTAGTTCGGGGTGCATACACACAGCACATCAGCCTCTGCCTCCTGCAGCATGGTGTGCAGGCTGGTGTAAAAAGGCACACCGCCTGCTTTGTTTTGCAGCATCGGGTTAATATCGCAAACTGCCACCAGGGTAGTGTTTGCATTATGCAAAATATGTTCTGCATGGCGGCGGCCAATATTCCCAAAACCTACAATAGCGAAACGGATAGCTGTACTCAAAATCTTATGTTTAAATCACAAAAGCAAACGTCAAATCTCAAACGGATATTTTCTGAGAATATTTTACACCATATACTGGTAATCACCAAAACCATGAGCTTTGCGCCCTTCCCTCAAAATACTACATCACTATCTCTGCGCCTTCGCGTCATTGCGGTGAAATCTTTCCCGCAAGTTATCCCCTGAACTCGCCCCACACTTCTCGCAGCGTGTCTGCTATTTCACCCAGTGTGCACAAATGCTCTACTGCATCTATCACAAATGGCATCAGGTTTTCGGCGGTAGAGGCCTTCTCTTTGATGGCAGCGAGGCAGGCCATTGCTTTTGCATTATCGCGGGTAGCGCGCAGTTTCTTCAGCTTGTCTGTCTGCACCTGGCGTATAGAATCATCTATTCGGAACACAGGTGGTTTCAGCCCTTCTGCAGATGTAAATTTGTTGACACCAACGATCACTTTGCTGCCATCTTCAATGGCCTTGTTATAGGCATAGGCAGAACGGGCAATTTCATCCTGCATAAAGTGATGCTCTATGGCTTTTACAGCACCACCCATAGCGTCTATCTTATCTATCAGCTTCCATGCAGCTTCTTCTACCTCATTGGTCAGCGACTCTACGTAATAAGAGCCTGCCAGCGGATCAACGGTATCTGTCGCGCCACTTTCGTAGGCCAGTATCTGTTGCGTGCGTAGCGCTATGGACGCGGCTTCTTCCGTTGGCAGGGACAATGCCTCGTCATAACCATTGGTGTGCAACGATTGTGTGCCGCCCAGCACTGCCGATAAACCCTGGAGGGCTACACGTACAATATTGTTCTTAGGTTGTAATGCTGTAAGTGTGCTGCCGCCTGTTTGCGTATGGAAGCGCAGCATCTGCGCGCGTGCATCTGTAGCGCCAAGGTCTTTGGTGATCTTAGCCCACATGCGTCTCGCTGCTCTGAACTTAGCTACCTCTTCAAAGATGTTGTTATGCGCGTTGAAGAAGAAGGATAGGCGCTGTGCAAATACATTGATGTCCAGCCCCTTGGCTATGGCTGCCTGCAGGTATGCCTTTCCATTGGCCAGTGTAAACGCCAGTTCCTGCACCGCATCCGATCCCGCTTCACGAATGTGGTAGCCTGATATAGAGATGGTATTCCACTTTGGTACTTCCTTACTGCAATACTCAAAAATATCAGTAATGATACGCATAGACGGCGTGGGAGGATAAATGTAAGTACCCCTCGCTGCGTATTCTTTCAATATATCGTTCTGAATAGTGCCTGATATCTTTTTGATATCGGCGCCCTGCTTTTTGGCAAGGGCTATATAAAATGCCAGCAGGATAAAACCAGTAGCATTGATGGTCATAGAGGTAGTGATGTCTCCAAGTTTTATACCCTTAAAGAGTATCTCCATATCCTCAAGTGAGTCTATGGCCACACCTACCTTACCTACTTCACCTTCCGACATAGCGTGGTCAGAGTCATACCCTATTTGTGTAGGCAGATCGAAGGCCACAGAAAGGCCATTCACGCCCTGGCTGAGCAGGAAGTGGTAGCGCTTGTTGGACTCCTCAGCTGTACTAAAGCCTGCATACTGGCGCATGGTCCATAACTTGTCGCGGTACATGGCAGGGTGCACACCCCGGGTAAACGGAAAGATGCCGGGCATCTCATCCATCTTCACCGGCTGGCAGTACAATTCTTTTATCTCTATTCCTGAATCGGTTTTTATGATCTTCTTATCCACTTATGATTACTTGAGTATTCGTATGCAATGTTGTTGAAGGCAATGGGGAAATTACATAGCCCCGTAAGACATGATGGTCTTTGCTTCCTGATTGATGATGTGCGATGCTACTTCGGTAGGGGTTTCACCTTCGGTAGAGAGCAGCATATCCAGTATACGGTTAGACAGCTCTTTGGCGGGGGCATCTCCGGGCAGGCTTTTTGTTATCTGGTTGATCATATTGATCTCCTGTTCCTTAACATTCTTTACCGTTTCCCATACGTTGCGCGATACATATATCTGTTGGGAAAGATTATGCTCAAATTCGGTAAGTATGGTGGTAGTGAGGGCAAATCGAAGATCCATAACGGTCATGGATGAATCGTATACACGGGTGATGAGGCTGCGGGGACTGATGCGCTCGATATAAACTGCCAGCCGCTCGTATGCGCCAAGGCGTAAACGCAGGGTAATGTCCTGTGCATCCTGAAAAAGGGCCAGCTGCTTGCGTTGTGTCTGATTGATGAGGAACCTCTTGACGATCAATGAAGAAGAAGCCAGAACGATAAGCGCCGGAAGTGTGTATTTAAGTATTTCAATTAAAGTTGCTGCGATATCCATATGGTGCAAAAATAAAGGGTTTAGCTGAAGTGGCACAGTTTTTACATCAGCACAGATAAAATGTTTGGATTATGGAACGGATGGAAGATATGAACGACGTGCTTAACGACCTGATAAAGATCAATAATGACCGTATAGCTGAGTATCAGCTGGCCATGAACGAAGCAGGCGAAAAAGACATGAGCTATAAAAGCCTTTTTGAGCAAATGATAGCCGAAAGTACCCAAAATAAGGACGAACTGGCGAGCGTGATCGAGAAAAATGAGGGTATCATCGAAGATGAAACCACCACATCGGGTAAAATATATCGTGCCTGGATGGAAATAAAGGGCACGTTCACGGATGTAGACAAGACGACCATACTGGATTCCTGCCACTTTAGTGAGGATGCTACCCAACGGGCGTACGATGCCGCCCTTGAAACCGGACGCGTGCCAGACGAAAAGGTAAAGAACATGCTTGTGGCACAACAGGAAAAATTAAAACAATCTAAAGACCTTATTAAGGAGCACCTTGATGCGCACACCACGTTGAAGAATCTGTCTTAGACATTATTTACAATAAATACAAGTAGCTACAATGTTCATTTCCCGACAGGGGGTGGACATTGTTTTTTTATACCATCCAAAGGGCACCGCCTATGCTGTCGCGGCTGGCGCCGGTGACGCTGGATAGCACATTGACCTCTTCCCGCCAACGCAATGCACCTATCAGCGCCATCACCAGTGCTTCTTTATACATTACTATTTCCGCGTCAGGTACGTGAACGGAGATATTCAGCGGCGCTAATTGTTTTTCCAATTGTGTTACGAGGAAGCTATTGAACGCACCTCCCCCTGTTACCAGCATCGTCGCCGTTTCCTTGCCATGCGGGTAGTGTTGAGCCGCCCTTGCTACCTGCTGTGCTATATGCAGCACTGCGGTGTGCATCAGGTCGGCAGTGCTATGACTGCTCTCCAGTAAATGCGGGAATACCAGTGCCTTAGCCGCCTCGTTGCTCAGCGATTTTGGCGGCATCAGGTCATAATATTCGCCATGGTTCAGCTCATCGAGCACATCGTGCAGTACATTGCCACCAGCTGCCATATTGCCGTTGACGTCCATGTTCAGTCCTTCACGCTCGGCGAGGCCATTCAATACCTGATTGGCGGGGCAAATGTCAAATGCCACGGGAGCATTGTTTTGCCAAACGGTGATGTTGGCTATACCACCTATGTTCAGCAGGTAGTCATACTGGCCGAACAAAAGCTTGTCGCCTATAGGCACAATAGGTGCGCCCTGGCCGCCCAGCGCCACGTCTATGGCACGCAAGTCATTGATCACCGGCAGGCCGGTGATGGCTGCTATGGTAGCACCATCCCCCAGCTGAAATGTGGTATGGTGCTGAGGCTCATGAAATACGGTATGCCCATGAGACGATATAAAATGCACCTGATGGTCTATACTGTGACGGGCTATAAAATCATTGACACACTTGCCCACGTAGGCGCCGTATGCCGTATGTAGTTTCAGGAAGTCAGATACATTATAATCTGCTGCATGCTGCAGCCTGGTCAGCCACTCATTGCTGTAAGGAATACAGTCGGTATGCAATAGCTGAAAACTCCATGCGCCGCGTACGTCTTCCAGTTGTACATGGGCTATATCCAGTCCGTCGAGCGAGCTGCCGGACATTAATCCTATGACTTTATAGATCATGGGGTAAAGGTAATAGTTGAGCGCGGAGAAATTTACCCTTTGCTTTTTTGCTTTTCCCGATTCCCGATAAATTTCCTGAAATCGGTGAATGCATGTGTTAATTATTGTTTGTCAATTAGTTGTGCGTTTTTGCATTACCCGATATTGCCTGCCTTATACCGGCAGGTAAACCCGATCGTTGCCCTGTTGGCTGTGGATTTTTTGTCTGAATCCCACGACCTTCGGTTGGGGCAGGCGCAGATTAAATTGATTAAAGAATTTCGCAGAAGCACATGCATTGTATCACTATTTTCCAATTCCCGATACATTTCCCGAAATCGGTAAATGCATGTGTTAGTGTTTGTTTTACAATTAGTTGTGCATTTTTGCATTGCCCGATAATGCCTCCCGATATTTATCGGGACTGGCTGACATTGCCCGATTTCAGCCGGTAGTAAGCCTGATCGGGAAATGGGTTGTGCACTTATTGGGTGGAGAGGCAAGCACGTCTCTACGTGATGATAGGTTTATTTGCCGTCTTTCAAAGACCTTTTTCAGGTTAAATGAGGATGCAAATTGTGTTGAATAAATGAACCTGCCAAAAGGAGATATCCACAAAAAATGACCTGTGTGTCGCGGTTCTTGCGGTGGGTCAGGTGGTTGTGCGGGTTACCTAAAGTGGATATTTTTTTTCGATGATCGTCTGAACCATGATTTACCTGATTGAAAGGATTTTCATGAAGTTTCTTGCTGATAATGTGAAACGCAGATCTTTCAGATTCATAGATTTTGCAGATTTTATTATTAAATGCGTTGCAAACACGGACGAGTAGGGTCAATATGAATCGGGTCGGAGACCCGTTCATCTGACAGACACGAGAGACCGCTGCGCTGAACTCTCGCGCCAGTGGAGATTTACTTAATATTTCTGACGGCAATCACGTTGCAATCAGACGTATTTGTAGCTATGCTGCATGCTCCGTCTACGCAAACAATATGTTTGTCATCGCCAACCGATATATTTGTCCAATAAACTCCTCTCGGCTTATTTTTAAACTTACTAGAGTATTTCAGGATTAATTGCAGTTCCGCCTTGTTGGGTAAATGCCACTGATAGCCAATTTTATTACATTCGGAAACCGCCTGCCTATAACTCATTCTACCAAGATCTCTGTCTACAACTTCAAATTGGTGAAACTTAGTCTCTATTAGCGGGTCTGGTGTAGGCCCAGGTCCGATACTATATGCACGAACATAATTCAACTTGCCACTGAATTCCAGTATGTCCCCCTTACGGACAATTGTAGCTTGAGATTCTGGGCTCTTTTTAACAACTGGTGGTTTGGAGGGAGCTGATCGAGGGAAATCTTCCCGCCGACAAGTCATAGTTAATAAATTGACTAGTATGGATACCCCTTGCCAGTCTTTAATTCTCAATAATGTTTCACCAATAAATTCAATACTTTTTTCACAACCATGCATGCACCCGTCTATATATATCGGAAAATACTTCCTTTTATGCTTGTCAAAACCCAAAATACTGCCCTTAAAAATAGATATGATTTTAAATTTGGAATTTTCTATACTGTCATAATTACAGCCAAACGGTGCAAAAATATTATCAGTATAGTAAGTATTTTTTAGTGATTTAACCACTTTTTTGTTCCAAACGTCATCAAAGCTAGGATTATCTTTTTTCCACTTCTCTTCAAAATTAGGAGTGGAACTTATATTCTCTTTTTTTGAAAATCTGGCGATGAATTTATTAGCTTGTTCTTTTAAATATTTTAAATGTTTTGGGTTGGAATTCAGCGTGTTAATATTTAAGAATCTCCCCTCATCTATCCTGATAAATTCTGCATTTTTACCGTAGACGGGCTCTCCTTCGTAATTTAAAGATACTAACTCTTGATTTGTTAATGATAATAAAGAAAATTTCAACTCTATTGAATTAACTGCATTACCTTCAGGGCTTTCACCAAATAGAAAATAAACAAAATATTCTTTATTTATTTTCGTGAACTCTATTTCATTGAAAAATTCAACATCCGTATACCCTTCTTCATATATATTTCTTTTTATTTCAATTGTCCATGTGCCGAAAAATCTGATAAGTTTATAGAAAGTAATAATTTTGACATTTCTACTTTCTGTTTTAGCAAGGCCAACTATACAATCACTATTGTCAATATTGGCCGATTTGCATTTGATTGGATCAATTTGAACTATATTCTTGAAGATATTTCTTGCCTGGTCATTAGTTACCTCTGAACTATTTATTAGAATCGAATCTTGAGCATAAACATTTGAAAACGAATAGAGGGCAATAATCAAAACAATTATAGATCTCATCATTCTTGAATTTTATTGCAAAGTAAAAATATCTGACGACTTATTGAATAAAAATATCAGTTTCTCATACATCAAATTAATACAAATCATTTATGCGATTTGTAAAACTCATCCTTGTGCTTTTAAGATAAGAAACTAATCAGGGATACTTATGAAGAACTGCTCAAAACAACCAGCGGATTTTATATTTTAAATATAAACAATATGTAAATGAAGATAAAAAACGTTGGCTATTAAGAGCATATATACTGCTTTTAGAAGGAATCTCTGAACTTATATTGCTGTTGTACATCGTGGTTTCATTTTGGGGCTGGATCTCGAATAATGGTAGTAGCTAGATTAGTTCAGAAAAAAAATTTCTTTAAGAAGTTTATTTCTATCACTAGCTATTTAGTTGTCATGTCTATTTTTTAAATTACACTTTGCAGTATGACTTATATATACTGTTCTGCTGGATTTATCATCACAACTAAAAACCTTTGTTTCAACACATCGAAAATTGACTGGATATTCACAGTAAAAAAACGTTTTTATCCTATTCTATCTGGTGCTGTTATTTTATTTTCTAATGGATTATTTGCTACTTACACTTTTTATTGCTGGTAGTTCTTACGAATACTACGTATCTGAATTGAATAAGGTGAAAATTTTGGAGAAGTAAACCATTTCGCTCGTTAAGTTGTGTTAAAGTGAACGCTAACTTATGTTGCACTTGGATAATATTTACAAGGAGCAAGAATCCATTTTAACCTTTTCCTATCCCTTTTATCCCTTATATTGCGTATCCGTATGTCTATGAATAATTACGAGTGGCTGATATCGAGTCTGGACGCTTTTATACGTAAGTATTATGCTAATAAGGTGATCAAGGGCACCCTGGTGTTCCTGAGTTGCCTGTTGTTGTATGTGCTCACTATGAGTGTGGGGGAGTATTTCCTTTACATGCCTGTATGGGCCAAGACGAGCATCGTATCTGCTTTTGGCCTGCTGGGTATGTCGGCATTGGCGGCATGGGTGGTTATACCTATGGCTAAGATGGCGCGCCTGGGCAGTACCATAAGTCATGAGCAGGCTGCAGAGATCATAGGCGACCATTTTCCCGAGGTAAGCGATAAGCTGCTGAACATACTGCAACTGAAAAAACAGAGTGAAGGCATAGCGAGCAGCGAACTGGCAGAGGCTAGTATCAATCAGAAGATAAAGCAAATGTCAATGGTGCCTATGGCATCGGCAATAGACCTTTCTAAAAACAAAAAGTATTTGCCATTCCTGCTGCCGCTTATCCTTATAGGGGTGTTCATACTGGTAGGTGCGCCCAGCGTGTTCCGCGAGGGGACGTCGCGCCTGCTGCAGCCTACAAAGGCATTTGAAAAACCAGCGCCGTTTACCTTTGTTATTCAGAATAGCGACCTAACTGCCATCCGCAATAGCGACTATGTGCTGAAGGTGGAAATGAAGGGCAAGGCCATACCTGCTGAAATATTTGTAGAGGCTGGCAATGAGCGCGTGCCTATGCAGCCGCTGGATAATCATACGTTTCAATACACATTCAAAAATGTTACCGATCCTATTCAGTTCCGCCTGTTTGGTGCAGGATATTACTCTACAGGTTATACCCTCAAAGTAGCGCAGCGCCCTGTGCTAAAGGCATTCAAGGTGCAGATCAACTATCCGGCATATACAGGCCGCAAGAGCGAGATACGCAACAGCCTCAGTGATATGACGGTGCCGGTGGGCACGATGGTGAACTGGGCTTTCTTTACCGAGCATACCGATGATGCTACGATCAGGTTTGGTAACGGTAACCCTATACAATTATTCAACACCTCATCGGTATACGCCTTCAACTATCGCTTTATGAATGATACGGCCTACACCGTGACCTTGCATAACCATGAGTCGGCAGTGGCAGATAGTTATCGCTACCAGGTGCAGGTGATCCCTGATCAGTATCCTGTGATACAGCTGCAGCAGTTTAAAGATACGGTGACCGGCAAGCAAATATTGATGACGGGTACTGTGGGTGACGACTATGGCATAACCAGGGCAGCATTCAACTACGAGATAACAGACAACAATAAGCCAATAGATAAAAAGAGCATTCCTGTGAAGATAACGCCGGGTGCGTTATGTGCCTTCCAGCAGTACTTTGATATACAATCGCTGAACCTGAAACCGGGGTATAAAGTTACCTACTACATAGTAGCCTGGGACAATGATGGTGTGCATGGCAGCAAGTCGTCGCGCAGCGAAGTGATGAGTTACCAGATGTATGATGCCAAGGAAATAGACTCGGCCATCAATGCCAATTCGCAGCAGATAAACAGCGGCCTGAGCAACAGTGCACAGAAAACCAAGCAACTGCAGAGCGACTACAACAACATGCAGAACAAGATGCTGCAGAGCGAGAGCATGGACTGGGAGCAGCAGCAGAGCCTGCAAGAGATGGCGAAGAAGCAACAGGAGCTGAAGACCCAGGTAGAGAACGTGAAGCAGCATTTTGAAGAGCAGATGCAGCAGAGCGAGCAAAAGAAGTATAGCGACGAGGTAAAGGAAAAACAAAAGGAACTACAGAAGCAACTGGACAACCTGCTGAACGATGAGCTGAAAGAGCAGATGAAGAAGCTTCAGGAACTGATGCAGAAGCAGAACAAGGAGCAGGCGATGGATGCCATGAAACAGATGGAGCAGGAGAACAAGCTCTTTAACATGGATATGCAGCGCATGCAGGAACTGATGAGCCGCCTGGAGCAGCAGATGCGCATGGAGGATATGGCCAATAAAATGGACGAACTGGCCAAGAAAGAAAATGAACTGAAGAACCAGACCGATAATAACAAAAAGAGTGAAGACCAGCTGGCCAAAGACCAGAAGGACCTGAAAGACCAACTGGAGAAGGAGATGAAGGAAGGCATGAAGGAGCTGGAAAAACTCTCGAAGAAAACAAAAGAAGACGCAGGACTGGACGATGCGAAGAACAAAGCAGACGATGCCAAGAAGGACATGCAGGAGAGTGAGCAGAGCCTGAGCCAGAAGCAGAAGAGCAAAGCCAGCAAGGCCCAGAAGGATGCAGCGAAAAACCTGGAAGACATGGCGAAAGCCCTGCGGTCGGGTGCGGGTGGTATGGAAATGGAGGAGCTGGATGCAGACATCAAGGCCATTCGCCAGATACTGAGCAACCTTATACACCTGTCGTTCGACCAGGAGGACCTGATGCAATCGGTAAGGCGCACCTCTCCGAGCAGCCAGGCATACATCACCAATCAGGAAGCAGAAAATGTGCTGCACCGCAATGCCATCATGATCCGTGACAGCATGTTTGCACTGAGCAAAAAGAACGAGAAATTATCGGCCAAAATAAACAAGGTAACTACCGAGCTGGAGCGCAACCTGCAACTATCGGTAGATGCACTGGAGGCCCGCAATATAGGCGGCGCACTGGCCAGCCAGCAATATGTAATGACCAAAACCAACGACCTGGCACTGATGCTGGACGAGGCGCTGAGCAATATGATGCAGATGCAGCAACAGCAGCAGGGCGGTAGTGGCAGCTGCAGCAAGCCGGGTGGCAAGAAACCAAAGCCGGGTCCGGGGGATCAGCTGTCTGATATCATCACAGAGCAGGAACAACTGGGCAATGCCATGGAACAGATGGCCAAGAGCCAGGGCGGCAAGAAGCCGGGCTCTAAGCCCGGAGATAAGCCGGGCGACAAACCCGGAGATAAGCCGGGCGATAAGGGCAAGCAGGGACAAGGACAAAAACCGGGTGATAAAGGACAAGGGAAGGGGCAAGGACAAAACGGCGGTGGTGCTAACGGGCAAGGTGACGGACAAGAAAGCAGCGAGTATGGCGACGCGGAACAGCTGGCACGACTGGCGGAACAGCAGGCAACTATACGCCGCAAGATACAGGAGCTGAGCAGCCAGCTGAACAGCAAAGGACTTAATGGCAATAGCCGCGAACTACGTGAGCTGGAAGGCAAGATGGACAAGACGGAGACAGACCTGGTGAACCGCCGATTGACCAGTGAAATGATACAACGCCAGCGCGAAATAATGACGCGTATGCTGGAGACCGAAAGGGCACTGAGGCAGCAGGAGCAGGACGATAAGCGCAGCTCTACTGCAGCTACGGAGATCAGCAGGCCGATACCTGCTTCGCTGCAGAAATACCTTACCGATCAGAAAAATTTGTTAGAGCTCTACAAGACAGTGCCGCCGCAGCTGAAGCCATACTACAGGCAGATGGTGGAGAACTATTTCCAGATGATAGGCAATGGGAAAAATTAAAAAGTAAAAATTAAAAAGTAAAATGCCCGTGTTGTTGTGGCTTAACCGTAAAGACGCAGAGTTTGCATCAAAAGCAGGTACCTGCGCGCTTACCGACGTTAAGGCTCAAATTTGGTTGGGGATTTGGATTTTTGCCCTGGCTACACCATGTCACTCCATTCGCCCTGTAACCAGTCCTTCATCTTGTTGTCGGTAAAGTCTATGCGCACGGGCACTACTGATGCATAGCCTGCAGCCAGTGCTTCCACATCAGTGCCATGGCCTTTATCCAGATTGACGAAGCGGCCGGTGAGCCAGAAATAGTCTTTGCCGCGTGGGTCCTTGCGCTGGTCGAAATCTTCCTCCCATTTAGCATAGGCCTGGCGGCAGATCTTCATGCCTTTAAATTGGTCTGGGGCTACTTTGGGTATGTTCACATTCAGCAGGATATGGTCCGGCATTTGTTTGGCCAGCATGCGTTTGGTGAGTTCGTGTACCACCGTCTGTGCCAGCTTAAAATCGGCATCGAAGCTGTAGTCCAGTGAAGAAAAACCAATAGACGGAATACCCTCAATAGCCGCCTCCATAGCGGCACTCATAGTGCCGGAGTAAATGACGTTGATAGAGTGATTGGCACCATGATTGATACCGCTAAGGCAAATATCGGGCTTGGCGTGGAGCACCTTGTCGCGCGCCAGTTTCACACAGTCGGCGGGGGTGCCGCTGCACTGCCATGATTCCACACCTTCAAACATGTCTATCTTATCGAGGCGCAGCGGGCTGCCGATGGTTATAGCATGTCCCATACCCGATTGCGGGCTATCGGGCGCTACCACCACTACTTGTCCCAGGTCTTTCACCGCCTCTACCAATGCGCGGATACCGGGGGCGGTTATGCCATCATCATTAGTGATCAATATAACAGGTTTCCTATCAGCCATGTTGCAAAAGTACTATCATGGCTGTATCGCCGGTTTGTTTTCACATTAATTTATCATCAGCAGGAATTAACCTTTTCTGTTTAATAGAAAAACAATATATCGCCCTGTATTTAACGTCTTTCTGCAAATTCCTTGCACTTACCAACGAAAATTTGCTAATTTGCCAGTCTTTCTAAAAAATTAAATACGATGTCGATAAATCTTTGCATTGACTGGGGGAATACTCAGGTAAAGGCCGCCATATTTGATAACGATACAATGGTGAAGGCATTTGTCTTCCCGGGCAATGACGCCATGGAGCAGGTATCTCATATCATGGATAAATACCAGCCTGTAAAGGCTATTCTTTGTTCTGTGGTCAATCATGGCGATGAGTTCGTATTTATGATGAAAGAGCGTATCAAGTCTTTTATAGTGCTTGATGGCCATACGCGCGTGCCTATTAATAATGCATACGGCACACCTGAGTCATTGGGGGCCGACAGGCTGGCACTGGCTACCGCAGCCTATTCTCTGAACCCCGGCAAGACCAATCTGGCCATAAGCCTGGGCACCTGTGCTACCTATAACCTGGTGCAGAAGAACCGTACTTACCGTGGCGGTGCTATATCTCCCGGTTTACATATGAGGCTAAAGGCCATGAATGAGTTTACCGACAAGCTGCCGCTGGTGGACCTGGAGGGTGAAACCCTGCTGCTGGGCTATGATACGGAGAGCTGTATACGGAGTGGGGCGGTTTATGGCATGGCAGCAGAAATTGACGGTATGATAGCAGCTTATGAGTCGCAATACCCTGATTTTAACGCCATATTAACGGGGGGTGATGCCCCTTTCTTTGCCGACAAGCTTAAAAGTAAGATATTTGCCGACCCTGATCTATTGCTGAAAGGGCTAAACATAATTTTAAACTATAATGTCTCAGTTCCGCGCTAAGTGCTTACCCGTCCTTTTATTCATACTTCTGAGTAATGCACTATATGCGCAAACCAGCACTATAAGTAACCCTAATTCTGAGCGGGAGAATAACCCTTATTCGAAATATGGCATAGGTGAACTGTGGAACGGCAACAGCACTGCACTGAAAGGTATGGGTAATATTACGTCAGCTTATGCAGACCCCTACCAGGTAAATAATGACAACCCTGCCTCTTACGCTACTCTGGCACTCACAACTTTTGATGTTGGCCTTACAGGTACGTCACGTCGTATAGTAGCAGGTAACGGTGATGCTTATAATACAGGTACTGCTTCCATTGGCTACCTGTCTATGGGTATACCATTGAATAAACATGGTGGACTGAGTTTTGGTTTTAAACCTGTTTCGCGCGCTTATTATGCATTGGTAGATACCATTAATACAGCTATGGGTCAGACCATGCGCTCTTATGCAGGTGATGGCGGCCTTACCTACGCTTACCTTGGTGGTGCATACAAGTACAAAGGATTCAGCATAGGTGTAAACGTGGGTTACATGTTTGGTACATTCAACAATCTGACAACAGTAACCAGTATTGATACTGCTGCTATCTATGTAGCATATGAGGCTGAGTTTCCACGCACTACCCGCGTAGGCGGCATCTACTGGAAGGCAGGGTTGATGTATGAGCATCCGCTTGCCGACTCAGACTATATGTTCCGCATAGGTGGAACTTTTGCGCTAAGCCAGAACCTCAATGAAAAAATGAATTACTACCAGGTGAGTACCTACAACTTTGGTGATACCATTGTCAATGATACCACTTACAGGGCAGATGCACTGAAAGGAAAGCTGAAAATGCCGACTACGTTCAGCATAGGTGCATTGCTGTCCCGCACCGATAAATGGAATGTAGGCGTGGACTACAGCATGACCAGCTGGAGTACCTACAACAGCTCGCCTAACACGGATATGAACATTGGTATTGCCAGCAGTGCTTATAAACTTTCTGCGGGTGGTGAGTATACACCTAACATCAATGAGCTGAACAATTATTTTTCAAGGGTTACCTATAGATTAGGCGCTTATTATGGTACCGATTACATTAAACTGGCGGGTACTACCTTGCCCGTATATGGGGTGACATTTGGTGGTAGTTTTCCTTTCAAACGTACTGCGAGAACACACTCGCATGTGAATGCATCGTTTGATATAGGCAGGCTGGGTACAACAAGCAACAATCAGCTGAAAGAAACCTATGTGCGCTTTGGTATAGGCATTAACTTTAACGACAAATGGTTTATACCACGTAAGTATGATTAACAGCAGCTATGTACATATCATTAAATCAATAACCCGGATACTTATTCCGGGTGTTTTGTTTTGTGCTGTGGCTGCCTGCAAAAATGACCCCGAGCAGATAAAACTGCTCACAGGTAAAGGAAGGCTGCACGAGGACCGCGCAGAAGACATAACAGCTATATACAGCAAGAACGGGAAGATAAAGGCTCGCTTGTTTGCACATGAGTATATAAAGAATGAAATGGCCAAACCGCCCTATACTGACATGAACAAGGATATCAAGGTGGAGTTCTTTAACGATAGTGGTGCAATGGAACATGTGCTTACCGCAGATTCCTGCAGGTATTATGAGGAGCAGGGTAATATATTGGTATGGGGCAATGTGCAGATAGTGAGCACCAAAGGAGAGCAACTGAATACGGAAGAGCTGGTATGGAACCAGAGTATACAAAAGTTCTTTACAGAGAAACCCGTAAAAATAACTACGGGGACAGAGGTACTTTATGGCAGGGGCATGGAGGCCAATCAGGATTTTACGTGGTATCAGATATTGAACCCGACAGGATCAGTGCAGGTGAAGAAAGGGGAAATGCCTGAGTAGAAGGAATGGCTCAACCAGAAAATGTGGGAGAATGTGATGCCCGCCCGAATGAATCCGTTCGGACAGGGAATGCGGCAATGTGATTCCAAATAATAAGAATAAAAAATGAATTTTATGGCACAATCGCAACATAGTATAAGCTTACTGGACACATACTTGCTGGAGAAACTGAATGCCGCCAAGGTGGCTATAGTGCATACGGAGTGGAATGATAAGATAGTGCGTGAACTAATGAACGGCTGTGAAAGCATCATACATAAGTTTCATGGGGACATTGTGAAGAATGTGGCCGTGCCCGGATGTTTTGAGATACCGTTTGCCTGCAAACAATTGTGGGAACAATATGCGAACAAAGAAAATAAGCCCGAGGCTATAGTTGCCTTTGGTGCGGTGATACGCGGTGGTACACCTCATTTCGACTATGTGTGCAAGGCCGTTACCGATGGTATTCTGCAACTGAACCTGATGCTGCCGATACCGGTTATATTCGGTGTGCTGACGCTCGATAATGAGGAGCAGGCCTGGGAAAGACTAGGCGGTACTCATGGCCATAAAGGCGAGGAGGCGGCGATCACGGCGCTGAAGATGATCAGCAATAGCAGAGGCGAGAATTAGGTTTTACTTCAACTTTTATATTTGATATCTTTCTTACCTTTATGTTATGGATATCAGTAAACTGATCTCTTTTGATAAAGAGGTGTTAGGCGGTCAGGGTGTGTTTACGGGAACTCGCGTTCCGGTTGAGTCTTTATTTGATCATTTGGAAGCGGGTGTTTCTCTTGACGAATTTTTAGAAGATTTTCCTACAGTGAGTAAAGAACATGCGATAGCCGTGCTTGATATGGCTACCAAAGTAATCACGGCAAAAAATGTAGCTGAATTATATGCGGCTGTTGCTTGATGAGAATTTACCTAAACGACTGAAAAAAAGGACTTCCCTGAACATGAGGTGTTCATGGTTGGAGATATGGGTGGCATGGTGTGAAAAATGGCGCTTTATTGAAACTGATGCTTGAGCACATTTTGATGCATTATTGACATTTGATAAGAATCTCAGCTATCAGCAGAATTTTTCTAAATATACTATATCAGTTTTTGTGTTTAGTGCACGAATTAATACTTACGAGGAGTTAACCAGATTAACGCCTAAGATAAAACAACACCTGATAAATGGCACTTTGCCTTTAGGGCCAATAATAATAAAAGAGGTATAAACGCGCGCATTTATTTTCATAACTTCATAGGTATGGGCCACCTGTACATGTTTGCCATAGTGCCACCGCCTGATATCGCGCAGAACATAGATGCTGAGCGCAGGAAATTCTCTGAAAAATACAATTGTTTCAAGGCGTTGAAACCGCCTGTGCACATTACTTTGTTCGAACCTTTTACACTTGATGAGCCAATAGATAATGATCTCGAAGGCATCGAAAAGTGGTCGGCACAACAAGCGGCTTTTGAGGTGAGGCTGAAAGACTATGCATTTTTTGAAAATCACGTAAGCCCCGTGGTATACCTCGATGTGGTGAAAAACACAACCTTGTCGAAATTGCATACAGGCTTTGTGGCCAGGCTGACGACAGATTTACCTGTAGAGTACAGGCCAAAGGCATACAAGCCTCACATTACTATTGGCTACAGAGACATACCTGTCGATCTGTTTCCGAAGATCAAGACCGATTATTCCAAGCGAAAGTTTGAGGCTAAGTTTATGGTCAATAGCATTTTTCTATGGCGGCACGACTCGAAGAACTGGCAGGTGCAGCGTGAGTTTGTGTTAAAGCGACTCGAGTGCGAAGCCCTACAAACATCCTTTTTCTGATGGAGCCATCATTCCATTTGACAGAAACAGGCCAAATTCCGTTGTCGCTTTTGGCGTAAACAGGTTGTGGGAGGGGTATTTGCGAGGCTGAAACTAGCCGTAATGCCGAAAACTGCAAAAAAGGAAAAATCAAATAGCTTTTTCAAAACTTTTCTATATCTTTGCCATCCGTTGGAAAAGTCAAAAGGGTAACTTTTTGGCTTTTTAGTTTGTAACGTGTTCAAGTATACGGGCATAGTTCAACGGTAGAATAGAGGTCTCCAAAACCTTTGATCGTGGTTCGAATCCGCGTGCCCGTGCTTTTAAAAGTTAATCAGTTAAATTGTTAACTGGTTAACAGGTGTAGGTTGAAATCAGGTAACACTGCTTTGATCCTTTACCTGATTAACCATTTGACCTTAAACGAAGTGTATGAGTAAATTAGGTAATTACATACAGGAAGCATACGACGAGTTGCTGCATAAAGTTAGCTGGCCTTCATGGGACGAGCTGCAGCAGACTACCATGATCGTATTGGTAGCTTTGGCTATCGTTACGGCGGTGGTAGCCGGTATGGATGCTGCTTCAAAGGGCGTTCTGACATTTATTTATCAATTACTGAGCAAATAAACGATGGAAACAACAGAGATCGTCGCTGAACAGGCCCCAAAGCCTGCGCAAGAGACCAAATGGTACGTTATACGCGTTGTAAGCGGTAAGGAAAGAAAGATCAAAGAATACCTGGATAAAGAGGTGAGGATCAATAAATGGGAAAATTCTGTAGTACAGGTATTGTGCCCGGTTGAAAAGATCTTCAAAGTACTTAATGGTAAAAAAGTATTGCGCGAAAAGGTACTATACCCGGGTTATATATTGCTGGAAGCTTTCGATGGTAAACTGACCGACGATATCACTCATGGTGTGAAGGGTATTACGGGAGTTATTCATTTTCTGGGGAAAGAGAACCCTACTGCGCTGCGTAAGTCTGAAGTGAACAAGATGTTTGGTAAGATGGATGAGGTAAGCGAGCAGGGTATCAGCTATGCAGATCCATATATCATGGGCGAGACCGTGAAGATCATTGATGGTCCTTTCAACGACTTTAACGGTACTGTAGAAGAGGTGAACGACGAGAAGAAGAAACTGAAGGTAGTGGTAAAGATATTCGGCCGCGCAACCCCGGTGGAACTGAACTACAGCCAGGTAGAGAAAATAGCATAATTAAAAATTGTATATTCAAAAAGCCATCCTGCTACGGGATGGCTTTTTTTGTGACATTCCTGTAATGTTATCATTATGCCAATTAATAATAACTATACGTGATTTATTGCCATCAATATTTTATGTTATCTCCGTTTTATTACCTTTGCCTACGACAATAATTACTCTTTCCATATTTAATCAATAAAGCCATATGGGTTACGTAAAAGACCTTTTCAAAGAAAAGGCAGACGCACAGAACAAAGAAATTAAAAGTATCATTGAACAGCACGGTAACAAGAAGATCGAAGACGTGACTCTTGCGCAGGTGTATCAAGGTATGCGCGGTATTACCGGACTGGTCACCGAGACATCGTTACTCGATTCGAATGAGGGTATCCGCTTTCGCGGGTTCTCTATTCCTGAACTGAGAGAAAAATTATTTAAGGCAGAAGGTGGTAATGAGCCACTGCCTGAAGGTTTGTTCTTCCTGATGCTGATAGGCGAATTGCCTACTCATGAGCAGACACTGCACGTATCTGAAACGTGGGCACGTCGCTCGCATGTGCCTAACCATGTGTTTGATGTAATAGAAGCATTCCCTATCTCTTCTCACCCTATGACACAGTTTACTGCAGCAGTATTGGCTCTGCAAACTGAATCAAAATTTGCAAAGGCTTATAACGAAGGTATCAGCAAGAAAGAGCATTGGTCTTATGTATACGAAGATACAATGACACTCATTGCGCGTCTGCCGCGTATCGCAGCATATATCTATCGCCGTAAGTATAAAAACGGTGAGCATATACAGCCGGACGGTATGCTGGACTGGAGTGGAAACTTCGCACACATGCTTGGCTTTGACGACGAGAGTTTCAAAGAATTGATGCGCCTGTACATGGTGATACATGCAGACCATGAAGGTGGTAACGTATCTGCACATGCGACACATCTTGTAGGGTCAGCACTGAGCGATCCATATCTTTCTTTCGCCGCCGGCATGACCGGTCTGGCAGGCCCATTACACGGCCTTGCTAACCAGGAAGTGATCCGCTGGATAGAAGAAATGTGCAAAGAGCTGAACAGCGACCAACCAACCAAACAACAGATAGCAGACTACATACAGAAGACGCTGGTAGCGGGTAAAGTGGTGCCGGGCTATGGCCACGCAGTATTGCGTAAGACGGACCCGCGTTTCACTGCACAAATGGAATTTGCGAAGAAGCATTGCCCGGATGACCCTACAGTACAGACCGTATGGAATGTGTATGAAGTGGCACCGCCAATACTGGAAAGCACAGGTAAGATCAAGAATCCATGGCCTAACGTAGATGCGCATTCAGGTGCGTTGCTGAAGCATTATGGCCTTGTAGAAGAAGAGTTCTACACGGTACTGTTTGGCGTATCTCGCGCACTGGGTGTACTGGCCAGCCTCTGCTGGGACAGGGCGCTGGGCTTCCCGCTGGAAAGGCCTAAGTCGATCACTACTGAGTGGGTGAAGAAATTCATCGCGAAGGGTGAGACAGTTGCCTAGTTCGACAATTCGGTAATTTGCCAACGAAATAATATAGTTACTAAGGAGCAAGCAGGCACACTGCCTGCTTTTTAGTTTAAGATAAATAACCACACACTAAAACAGACTACAATGAATAAAGGACCAATATCACAATTTATAACGCATCACTACCGCCACTTTAATGCTGCTGCGCTGGTAGATGCAGCTAAAGGCTATGAAACACACCTGCTGGAGGGCGGCAAGATGCTGGTATCGCTGGCAGGAGCTATGAGTACTGCAGAACTGGGTATTTCCTTTGCAGAAATGATACGCCAGGATAAAGTAGCCATCATCAGCTGCACCGGTGCTAACCTTGAGGAAGACATCATGAACCTTGTAGCCCATACGCACTACAAGCGCGTACCTAATTATCGCGACCTGACCCCTGAGCAGGAGTTTGAATTGCTGGAAGGTGGTTTTAATCGTGTAACAGATACGTGTATACCTGAGGAAGAAGCATTTCGCCGCATACAGAAGCACATCTACAAAATATGGAAGGAAGCTGAAGAAAAAGGTGAGCGCTACCTGCCGCATGAGTATATGTACAAGTTGCTGCTGAGCGGTGCTATGAAGGAGCACTATGAAATAGACACCAAGCATAGCTGGATGATAGCTGCTGCTGAAAAGAACATACCGATCATTTGTCCGGGATGGGAAGACAGCACTATGGGTAACATCTTTGCATCATACTGCATCAAGGGCGACCTGAAACCTAGTACTATGAAGAGTGGTATAGAGTATATGATGTGGCTCACTGAGTGGTATCGTGCTAACTCAAGCGGCAAGGGTGTAGGGTTCTTCCAGATAGGTGGTGGTATAGCGGGTGACTTCCCGATATGTGTAGTGCCTATGATGTACCAGGACCTGGAGTGGCATGATGTGCCGTTCTGGAGTTACTTCTGTCAGATAAGCGACAGTACTACTTCTTATGGCTCTTATAGCGGTGCGGTGCCTAATGAAAAGATAACATGGGGTAAGCTGGACATACACACGCCTAAGTTCATAGTAGAGAGTGATGCTACTATAGTTGCTCCGCTGATATTTGCTTACTTGCTGGGTTGGTAGTTTAAGTGAAAAGTAGAAAGCCAAAAGTCAAAAGTAGAAAGTCAAAGCGCTTTTTCTGCAAATCATAAATAGAGGTTGCTCCTGTTCGGGCAACCTCTATTTATGAAGGGAAATTGTGTTGGCTCAAGATTCAAATAGAATTTGTAATTTTACTATTATGACCGTGCAATACTTAACAGATACTAAGGGTAAAAAGACCGGAGTCGTACTCGGTATCAAAGACTGGGAAAGAATTCAGAAGAAGCTGAATGCCGAATCTGAACATCCGGTATTGAAAGGGATAAAGCAAGGTTTGAAAGAGGTGGAGATGATCAAGAAGGGAAAGCTGAAAGCTAAGTCTTTAAAAGATTTCCTTGATGAAGTGTAAAGTTCTGACTCTACCGAATTTTGAACGCGAAGCAAAACCGCTTTTGAAGAAGTACCCTTCGTTGAAAAGTGAATTGATTAATTTATATTCCATTTTAGAGCATCAACCCCTAACTGGCACGAGCTTAGGGAAAAATTGTTACAAGATAAGACTGTCAATAAGTTCGAAGGGAAGAGGGAAATCAGGGGGCGCAAGGGTTATTACGTGTTTCGTTATAGATCATGGTTCTGTCTACCTATTGTCGATCTATGATAAAAGTGAACAATCGAATATTACGCCGCAACAATTACAGTCGTGGATATCAGACATCGATTATTAAGCAATAGGTATTGCTGCATAGAATAAAGGTTGCTCCTGTTCGGGCAACCTTTATTTGTTATTTTAAGTGCTTAGAAGTATGTCGGGGTATTGGCCCGGGAGGGGCGGGAGGAGCTCCCATGATGTATTCGTTTCCGGGATATTGAGGCGCTGCGATCGGCTGTGCTTCATGTAGCGTGGAGTGATGTCTTTTGTCTTTTGTAACCGGCCTCATTATTACTTCGCCCGTTTTTCCCATCAATGCTGCTGTGTCGGCATGGGGAGCAGGTGGCGGAGGTGGGACTGATGGAATCCGGGTCGTTGGTTGTTGAATTAGGGTTTGGGTCGGTGAAGGGTTGCGGGTATTGCAACTCACTGCAATAAATCCTATTGCTGCAAGTAATATGGCAGCTATGCCCCTGCTGAGCGACAAACCTGAAGAGGAAACAGCATGAATGAATGTGCTTTCCTCCATTACGCCCAGCTGCTCTGCTCTGAACCTGCCGCATACACTCCTCGCGCTGTTCGCTTTGAGGTAGTTAAGGATATCTTCCTGCGGCCATTCGGTAAAGTCAGTGACAACTTTGTTGCACTTCATACAGTGGCGGCCATTGCCTTCAGGTGTCATATCTGCCCCTGATTCGTGACAGGGTTGTGGTACGGAGATAAGGTACTTCATAGTGCGTTGTTTCTTATTAGACGCCGTGATGAAGATTTTCCATCTTGTGTTTTTTGAGCAACACCTGTTGTTGCATTAATTCGCGGTCGAGTATATCCATTTTGGATATTCCTAGCAATATACAAAACTCATCTATGTATTTCTGGCACAGCATTTGCAAGTTGATAGACAGGTAATTAACAAAATATTTCAAACCGTATCTTTATTTTAGAGGTCTGATAGACAAACTGTAATTATGAAAAAACTATTCATTACACTGATCTGCGTATTATCGGCATCGCTTACTGCGGTATACGCACAGCAAAAAGTAGATGGCGCTCAATTTAAGTTCACCGGCGGCGACACATGGGATTTTGGTGATGTAGAAAAAGGCCCTGTTGCCGAACATACATTCGAATTTACCAATACCGGCAATCAGCCCCTTATCATCATGGATGTAAAGCCATCCTGCGGCTGTACGCACGTGGATTGGGACAAGCAACCGGTATTACCTGGCCAGAAGGGCCACATCAGCCTGGGCCTGAAGACAGAAGAGCAGACAGGTATCTTTAAAAAGGAGATCTACATACAGTCTACCGCTATAGTGCCTAATGGCGAAAAGCGCTATACCATTTACTTTAAAGGTAATGCTGTAGAGAAAGGAAAGGCACCTGCAAAAGACAAGAAGAAGGCTTAAAAGCTACTTGAAATAATTTCAGAACGGTTGCTCAGAGATGAGCAACCGTTTTTGTTGCCTCTCATTAAAGGATGTCGTAATTAGGCATTACCTTTGCGCCCATGCCGGTAATATCACATCGCGGGGCCATGATGCCCCCATCGCCCATACGTAAGCTGGTGCCTTATGCTGATGCAGCTAAGAAGAAAGGCACTAAAGTATATCACCTGAATATAGGCCAGCCAGATATAGAGACGCCCAAGACCATACTGGACGCTGTGCGCAATAACCATATGCGTGTGCTGGAGTATAGCCCTAGTCCGGGATTTGAAAGCTACCGCAAGAAGCTGGTGGAGTATTACGAGCGCAATAATATACATGTAACCTCTAATCAGATCATAGTAACTACCGGTGGCTCTGAAGCCATCACCTTTGCTATTATGAGCTGCCTTGACCCGGGTGATGAGATCATTATACCGGAGCCGTTTTATGCCAACTATAATGGCTTCTCTACGAGTTCGGGTGTAAAGGTTGTGCCTATACCATCGGGTATAGAAGATGGCTTTGCATTGCCATCTATAGAGGCGTTTGAGAAAGCAGTAACTACATCTACCAAGGCCATCATGATCTGCAACCCGAATAACCCTACCGGTTATTTGTATAGTGCTGAGGAACTGAATGTGCTGAAGGAAATATGCCTGAAGCATGACCTCTTCCTGTTCAGTGATGAGGCCTATCGTGAATTCTGCTATGATGGTATGAAGCATATTTCAGCGCTGTCGCTGGAAGGGCTGGAAGAGAATGTAATACTCTTAGATACCATCTCTAAGCGCTATAGTGCATGCGGCGGCCGTATAGGTGCCTTTGTTACCCGCAACCAGCAAGTGCTGGATGCAGCAATGAAGTTTGCACAAGCCCGCCTGAGTCCGCCATCATTTGCCCAGATATTGGGTGAGGCTGCTGTAGACCTGCCACTGGATTACTTTAGCGAAGTGCATGCTGAATACACCTCACGCAGGGACCTGCTGGTGAGCCGTCTGAAAGCAATGAAGGGAGTTACCTGCCCCTTGCCGGGTGGTGCCTTTTATGCCATGGCCAAGTTGCCTGTAAACGATAGCGAAAAATTCTGCCAATGGTTGCTTGAAGATTTCAGCTATAAAGGAGCTACCGTAATGATGGCGCCTGCAGCCGGATTTTACGCAACACCGGGTAAGGGTAAAAATGAAGTGCGCCTCGCATATGTGCTCAATAAGGAAGATATAAATGAAGCTATGGACTGCCTGGAAGAAGCACTGAAAGTGTATAAAAACTAATAAAGGAGTTTGAATGTATTTAATAGGGGCATGCGGAAATCGCTGCCCTTATTGTTTTATATGGATTGTCGGGTAATCCAAGTTTAACATCTGGTTTTAAAATAAACTGCTGCGGGATGCCCTGCTGCTCAAAATAACTTGCTATATTGCCATGTATGTTTGCAAGACTTTTTAATCGGGGAAAGGAGGACAAAGAAAAGTACAATCAGCTGCCAATACCGGAAGACGCCAATTGGTCGTTTCTGGGTGCCGATATGCACTCTCATTTTGTGCCGGGAATAGACGATGGGGCCAAAACAATAGAAGAAAGTATTGTGTTGCTGCGTGCTATGGCTGATATGGGCTTTAAAACGGTTGTTACCACGCCTCATATCATGATCGATTATTACCCTAATAACAGAGAGATCATTGAGAAGGGGCTGGAAAAGCTGCATACAGCAGTAAAGGAAAATAATATTGAGCTTACAGTAAGGGCTGCTGCGGAATACTATATCGATGAATCATTTGTGAAACTAATAGATACAGTGCCACTGCTGACGGTGCATAAGAATGAAGTACTGGTAGAGTTTTCTATGCTGTTTGAGCCTCCTATGCTGGCGGAAACACTATTTAAAATGCAGGGAGCAGGTTACAGGCCTATTCTTGCACACCCAGAGCGCTACGGCTTTTTTCACCACAATTTTGAGCGTTACCGTGATATGAAAGATCGTGGGTGCTTGTTGCAGTTAAATCTTTTGTCGCTAACAGGCTACTATGGTAAAAATGTAAAGATGGCTGCAGAAATGCTACTGGAGAAAGGGATGTATGATTATTGCGGTTCTGATATGCATCATGATAAACATGCCGCGGCACTTAAAACAATGACACAAACTCCGCTATACACATTACTGGTTAATTACCCCTTCTTGAACTCTAAATTATGTTTTTAGTCCCCTTTTGATTTGAAGAAGGGAAAGTATATTTTTGTTGCCTTCTGTAGGTTGTATGCTTGTACGTCTGCATTTTTTATTAATTTTTCTATATATGATGGATGCGTCAACTAGTATTGCAGTAGTAGGACTTGGCTACGTGGGTTTGCCTCTGGCTGTTGAATTTAGCAAGTATTACCCTGTTGTTGGCTTCGATATTAATAAACAGCGAATAAGTGAACTTCGTCTGTGCCGCGATTTGACATTAGAAATAGAGGAGTCGCTGCTCAGGCAAGTTACGGTGGAGACCAGAGGAGTAAAGGGGTTTTACAGTTCCTTTGAGTTAGATGATATAAGTAATTGTAATGTTTATATAATTACAGTGCCTACACCGGTCGATCGTAACAATCGTCCGGATCTCACTCCTTTGTATAAAGCAAGTGAAACTGTGGGCAAGGTGCTGAAAAAGGGTGATATCGTGGTTTATGAATCAACGGTATATCCTGGTGTGACCGAAGACGAATGCGTGCCGGTATTGGAAAAGATATCAGGACTTAAATTCAATATCGACTTTTTCTGCGGCTACTCGCCTGAGCGTATCAATCCGGGAGATAAGTTGCACACAGTTGCCAAGATACGTAAGATCACTTCCGGCTCTACAGCAGAAACAGCGACTACTGTCGATGCCTTGTATGGTTCTATAATAACAGCGGGAACATTTAAAACGTCCAGCATCAAGGTTGCCGAGGCTGCCAAGGTAATTGAGAATGCGCAAAGAGACATCAATATCGCTTTTGTAAATGAGTTGGCTAAAATATTTAATAAATTAGGCATAGATACGCATGAGGTATTAGAAGCTTCTGCAACTAAATGGAATTTTTTGCCGTTTAAGCCAGGGCTTGTAGGCGGCCATTGTATCGGAGTTGACCCTTATTACCTGGCCCAGAAAGCGCAGGAGGTGGGGTATCACCCCGAGATAATACTTGCCGGCAGAAGGCTGAACGATAGCATGGGCGAATACATTGCCAATGAAGTGGTGAAGCTGATGATCAAAAGAGACATCACGATAAAAGGTGCGAACATATTATTGCTTGGTATTACATTTAAGGAGAACTGCCCCGATGTAAGGAATACGCGCGTGGTAGATATTATATCTGAACTGAAGTCATATAGCATCAATGTCACTGTATATGATCCCTGGGCGAAGCCCGCTGAGGTAATGAATGAATATGGCATAGATATTATTAACTCATTGCCCGATGGAGCGTTGTTTGATTCGGTTGTACTAGCTGTTGCGCATAAAGAGTTTTTAAATACAAATTGGGCTCAATTGGTGAAGCGGGATGGCATCATTTATGATGTCAAAGGGTGTTTGGATAGTAAGTCTGTTACTGCGCGTTTATAGAAAGGGGTGCGATATTATTTGAAAGGGGTTAACAGAAGGTTATGAACAAAGGTTCGACCTATGTCATATTTTTGAGCATTACCTGATTTTAGAGTACTTTTGGACAAATTTTTCATGCGATGAATAGACTTTTTGAGCAAGGCCATAAACGGTTGCATATTTTATTATTTTCTATTGCTTTATTCTCATTAAATTCATGCATTTCAACAAAAAAAATAGTATATTTTAACGATATATCGGATAGTGCGTCCGCTAGTCATCCGGTGACTATAGAGTCGATGAAATACGAAGACCCTAAAATACTTCCTAACGATGTTCTGGCTATTACCTTACAAACAATAGAGCAGAACGAGGGTAATACACCAATTACCACCAGTTCACTGGGAACGTTTAATCCGCTGAATGGTTTTCTAGTGGATAAAAATGGGAATATAGAGTTGTCACTGATTGGCTTTATTCATGTAGGAGGCCTTACTACCTCAGAAGCTCGTGAACTAATAAAAGATAAAGCAAATGAATATTACAAGCAGCCTGTTGTAAATGTTAGGATATCAAATTTTGAAGTAAATCTTATTGGGGATGTAACAGCACCTGGCCCACATCTTTTTCCTAGTGAAAAGGTAAATATTATTGAGGCTATTTCCAATGGGGGAGATCTGACAATTACAGGAAAGAGAAAGAACGTCTTGCTCATCAGAACTGAGGGTGATACACGGAAGTTTATTCGACTTGATCTTACTTCATCTGACATCTTCCGTTCCCCGTATTTTTATCTCAGGCAAAGGGATATCCTTTATGTAGAGCCCAGCAAATATAAGATTGAGACGAGTGATAACAGGCTGACAAGGAATATTGGCATCATAACAAGTATTATTTCAGTATTGACCATATTCTTAGCCTTCAAAAATTTTAAGTAATTTGTAATTAATATATTGATGGAAGAATTAAAATCTACTGCTGAGGTTAGTAATAAATTAAATCCGAATGACAGTAGTACATTCAACCTTAAATGGTTTGTTACCACCATATTAGCAATATGGCCATGGTTGCTGGCAAGCACCATCACTACACTTATTATCGGCAACTTGTATCTTAGATATACTACTCCTATTTATAGAGCAAGTGCTGAACTATTGATCAATGACTCTAAGAAAGGGGGGTCGAGTAATCAGGATGACCTGATGCAGCAGTTGAAGATCAACAATAACAGGATAAATGTTGATAATGAAATAGAGATATTGAAGAGTAGAACAATGATGATAGAGGTAGCACGTAAGTTGCACCTCAATGTGTTTTACTCTATTGCCGGCCGTTTTAAGAATACCCGATTATACAATAATAAGCCTTTTGAATTCAGGACGGCAGATTCCATGGAGTCGTATTATAGCTGTAAAGTACATATACTCAATGAAAACGAGTATGAGATAATTGAAGGTAGTAATAAAAAGATCAGAGGTGCTTTTGCGGATACAGTGAATTGCGGTATCGGTAGAGTCGTATTGTATAAGTCTAAAAACTTTGCCCCAACCAAGATCGAGTATACGGTGGGGGTCATTCCGTTAACCGAGGCTGGTAAGCAGTTCATGCATGCAGTTGAACTTAGCTCACCTAGTAAGGCTACCAGTTGTATTAACCTGGCCATGTCTGATGATATCCCTGAAAGAGCAGTAGATGTGCTGAATACACTGATGAGTGTGTACAAACAAGCTAACATTAACGCCCGCAGCACGATTGCCGAAAGAACAATGGCATTTATCGATTTGCGATTGGACATTGTAAGCAGCGAATTATCGAATGTAGAAAAAGGAATTGAAGAGTTCAAGCAACAATATGCTATTGCCGATATGTCTGCGCAGTCAACAGCACTAGTAACGACGAGCAGCACGACGTTGGAAGAATTGTCTCAGCTTGAGGTAGAATTAGAGGTTACGGCTTCAATAAGCGAATACTTAAAGAAAGCAAAGGATGATGAATCTATTGTCTTGCCGGCGTCTTTACTAGATAATGCTGGTTTGGCCGGGATGATGGATAAGTTTAATTCCATACAGACGGAAATTGAAAATAACGAAATATCACGTACTCCCGGCAACCCGATCACTAAAACACTCATCAATCAAAAGAATGAGTTGAAAGCTAATATTATTGCAGCTCTTAAGTCATCAAAGGACGAGATGACGATCAAGGTTAATAGAATAAAGCAGCAGCTTGGGATCATCAACGGTAAAATATCAGAAGTTCCATCTGTTGAAAGATTGTATCTGGAATCTTCGAGAAAGCAATCGATCAAACAAGATCTTTACATATTTCTTCTAAAGAAAAGAGAAGAAACTGCAATTGAGCGTTCATCCACAGTTGCTGATGCGTATATTATCGACCCCGCAATATCTAACGGTGGGCCGGTATTGCCTAATCATTCCAAGATATTAATGAACTCTTTGATTGCAGGCCTATTAATACCTTTTGGGGTAATCCTTATCAGGAGGGCGCTGAACATACGTGTGATAAGCAAGAGCGACATAGTGAAGGTTACCAATATACCTATACTTGGTGAAATAGGTAATAACCTGACTAAAGAGAACATTGCAGTGGAAAGGAACAGCCGTACTCTGATATCAGAGCAATTCCGGGCACTGAGAACCAACCTGCAATACATGCTGACCGACCCTAATAATAAAGTATTGATGATAACTTCCAGTATGAGTGGGGAGGGTAAATCATTTGTAAGTGCTAATTTGGCGATAACGTTGGCTATGTCAGGCAAAAAAGTAGTTTTGCTCGAATTTGACCTTAGAAAGCCCAAAATATCACGTATGTTGGGTATAGACAACTCCACAGGTTTTTCTAATTATTCTATTGGAAAGGCGTCATATGAAGAGATTGTTTTACCATCAGGTATTGAAGACAATCTTTTCATCCTACCGTCGGGACCTATTCCGCCAAATCCTGCAGAGTTGATCTTGTTGCCGAAAACCGGGCAGTTGTTTGAACGGTTGAGGGCTGATTTCGATTATATTCTTGTGGATACCTCGCCGGTGGGTCTTGTAACAGATGCGCAACTTTTATACACATATGCCAACCTTACTTTATATATCGTGAGGCAGGGATATACCTACAAGCAGCAATTACAAATTGCGAACGAACTATATGCAAGTGGTAAGATGCCAAGAATTGGTTTTATTGTGAATGACGTACTGGCCAGCCGGGGTTTCTCATACGGATATGGCTATGAAGAGAATTATGGGTACGGTTATGGCTATGGTGCCAGCTACGGTTATGGCTATGGCTACGGATCATATGGCGGCGGTTACTATGTTGACAACAAGAAAAAAAGCTGGAGAAATTGGTTCTCTTTTAAAAAAAATAAATAGCCCTTATCAAAGCATTTAACAGGCTCACAAGCAAGCGGAATACCTAATAGCGGGAATGTACATTCCCGAATAAAGCGTAGGAGTGAGATTTTTTTTAATGAGAAAAGTAAATAGGTTAACATTTTTTATGGACTTGAAACCAAATGACACGCCTGTTGAAAAGTGGGATAATATAATAGGAGAGGCTGCCGGGCCATTTAGTTTTAACATCAGGGAGATTTGGCGTTACCGTGATTTGATGGGAATGTTTGTGAAAAAGGATATCATCACCTATTACAAACAAACAATTCTCGGCCCTATATGGTTTGTTCTTCAACCCATTCTCACCACCCTCATGTTCGTGCTGGTTTTCGGCAATATTGCCAAGATCCCGACAAACGGGATACCGCCGATTCTTTTCTATTTATCCAGCCTGACTCTCTGGAATTATTTTGCCGATACATTTAACCTTACCTCTAAAACATTCATCGATAATGCACCCATTTTTGGGAAGGTATATTTTCCCAGAATGGTGCTGCCGATCTCAAAACTCATTTCCGGACTGGTAAAGTTTTTGGTTCAATTTGCATTGTTTATAGTGGTGTGGGTATACTATATTGTTACGAACCATTCCATTCATCCCAACATATATATCCTTTACTTCCCGTTGATACTCATTCTGGTGGGTGCCATAAGTCTGGGAATGGGTATTATAGTTACTTCTCTTACTACCAAGTATCGCGATCTTACGTTTTTAGTAGCCTTTGGAGTGCAACTTCTGATGTATGCCACGCCGGTTATTTACCCTATCTCTATCGCATCTCCGCGCAAGCAATTCTGGTTGTGGCTTAACCCGCTTACCTCGCTTTTTGAGTTATTTAAATATGGTTTCCTGGGCAATGGTGTTGTAAACTATAGCTGGTTGCTGTACACGGTGGTTTTTTCCTTCTTTCTTTTATTATTCGGCTTTATGATTTTTAGTAAGGTCGAAAAAAGATTTATCGATACTGTTTAAGTATAATATATGGGTGTTGTAATACAGGCAGAACATATTTCTAAACTATACAGACTTGGTCAGGTAGGTACAGGTACGTTAAGTCATGATCTGAACAGGTGGTTTGCTAAAATTGCAGGTAAGGAAGATCCATTTGCCAAGATAGGCTCGATAAACGACAGATCTGTAAAGTCAACCGACGAGTACGCATGGGCATTGCGCGACATCAATTTTCAGGTCAATCAAGGTGATGTAGTTGGTGTTATTGGCAGCAACGGCGCAGGAAAGTCAACACTGCTAAAATTACTTTCGCGTGTCACTACGCCTACACAGGGAAAGATCAGGGTTCGCGGCAGAATTGCATCATTATTAGAAGTGGGGACAGGTTTTCATCCGGAGCTTACCGGCAGGGAGAATGTCTTTATGAATGGTGCGATCTTAGGCATGACCAAAGAAGAGATCAAAAGAAAGTTTGATGATATTGTTGATTTTGCGGGAATTGCTAAATATATAGACACACCCGTTAAAAGATATTCCTCGGGTATGTATGTGCGCCTCGCATTTGCGGTAGCGGCATATTTAGAGTCGGAAATTCTGATATTGGATGAGGTATTAGCCGTTGGCGATGCCGAGTTTCAAAAAAAGTGCCTTGGTAAAATGGGTGACGTTGCCCACAACGAAGGCAGAACGGTGCTTTTTGTTAGCCACAATTTATATGCGGTTGCAGAGATATGCAATACAGGGTTACTGCTGGTAAACGGAGAAGTTGCTTTTTCCGGCCTTATCAAGAACACAATAGATAAATACCTGAAGGCTGACAACCATTCAGGCGAAGTTGTGAGGACCTATAAAAAGGGTATAGTGTGGAACGGAATTATGAACCGGATAGAAATGGAGGATCTGAAACCCAATGAAGACATTGTCTTTAAACTGAGTTTCACATCTCAGAATTTGGATCTTGAAAATGTAATGATCGACTTTAACCTCTATAACGAGAATAACATCAATGTAACGCATTCAAGGTCCAAGTGGATAGATAATAAGTTTCCTGTTCAACCCAATACGGATTTTGAAGTGACCTACACACTCAACTCTCCTAAATTAGCGCCGGGGCGGTATTTTCTGACGGTATGGATCTATCATGGAGAAAATGTGCTCCTGCATATTGACAATATAGCTGCCTGCACCATCAATGCCAATAATTATTTTGGATCGTCATTATTTCTGGATGAAGTTCAGTCAACTGTGGTGCCGTCCTTTACTATCAGTAAGGTAGACTTCTGACATTCCTTTAAATCAACGAAATGGACAGGCAAATTGGCATAAGTGTAATAATCCCTTCTTATAATTCGGCTGATTATATAAGGGGAACGCTTTGCTCATTGGCCAAACAAACAAATAAAAATTTTGAGGTCATTATTGTTGATGACGGAAGTGCTGATGATTCTGTGGCAGTTGCAGAAAAGGCAATGTTAGATTTTTCACTGACCGGGCAAGTAATAAAAAGGCCCGTAGAAGAGGTGAAGGGAGTAGCGAGTTGCCGAAATATTGGAATAAAAACTGCTTCCAATGATTGGATTGCTTTTTTAGATAGCGATGATCTCTTTGCACCGGAAGCCCTGCAAAGAACAATGGATAATATCCTAAGTTATGGTCAGCAATGCGGGGCCTTTTTTCATGCGGTAAGAGAGTTTGACGACGAGACTGGCGACACAATAGTATTGAGGATACAGGACTTAGAACAGAAGCCGACAGATATTTTTGAGCAGTTGGTCCATAAGAATTTCATTACTACATCGTCAGTGACCTTACGCAAAAGCCTGATAGCGGAAGTGGGATTTTTTGATACTTCATTACATGGAGTAGAAGACTATATGATGTGGTTGAGAATAAGCAAGAGAACCTCATGGGTATACTGTAAGGAGGTACTTACCGAATACCGGGTAAGGAAAGCATCATTAATGGGTGGACGCAGATTTAAATATTATCTGGAACAAAACGTTAACCTTTTGTCTTCAATCCGATCATCAGGAGAGTTTTTAAAAACAGATATAGAGTCGATACAAAAGTATCTCGATGATTCTACGGGTTATTACGCGATAATTTCTATTAACAGATGGGGCTGGATGGATTTTTTAAGCGGGATTGGGATGCTTTACAAAACCGGAAAAAGTAAACTTGCAACAAAACTCTTAAAGCGCCACCTTAGAAATAATATTTTGAGATCAGCAAATAAGATCGTTAGAAAGTAAAAAGCAATTTTATGAGAATCTGGGCGTTCCCATCATTTTATCCATATGACTATCCAGGAATGAGGTGGGCCGGTACCTTTGCTGCCAGGCAATACAGAGGGCTGATCAATAATGATGCTGAGCTGTCAGTCATTTTGCCGGTAGAGTGGTGCCCTCCATTTCCTTTCTCTGAACTATTTGCCAACTGGAAAAAAAATCGGGCACTCAACTATCCCACTAAGCGAACTCATGATGGCATTACGATATACCATCCCAGGATCGCAAATATGAGGCCGAACAGACTGCTCAGAAAAACCTATGCAGAAAGATATATTGACTCAATAATAAACTTCTTCAAGAAAAATAAAATACAGCTAGACCCTAAAAAGGATATTTTTTACGGCCAGTGGCTGCCTTCCTGCATCTATATGCAGCAGGCTGCACAAAGGCTGGGGGTAAAGTGTGCGGTCCTCGGTATAGGGGATGATGTTATTCTGTGGCCGAGAGAAAGCGAGCGAAAAATGACCGAATTCAAACTCCTGATCACGCAAGCAGATATGGTCTTGACCAACGCAGATTATCTGGGCAGGGATATACAGCAGTCATCTGGCTTGCAGGTGCCTTATGTTGTTAATTATTTCGGTATTGATCATGATAAGTTTAAGCCGGTATCCGAATCTGAAAAATTCGCGCTAAGGGCTAAGTATAATATTCCATCCGATAAAATCATCATTCTTACGGTAGGGTCTCCGTTGGTGAGAAAGGGATGGCTCGATTTGTTTGACGCCCTGGTAGAGATAAAAAACACCAATGCAAATTTCTTACTGGTTGGAGGGTATGCCGGCCCTAAAGATATTGACATTCCCGCAGAAGTTGCTGCAAGAGGGCTAACGGAACAGTTTTATGCGCAAGGAGAGATCAAGCCTGAAATATTAAATGAATTCTACAATCTTGCCGACATATTTTGCCTGCCATCGCACTGGGAAGGGTTAGCTACAGTAGTTTCTGAAGCTATGGCATCTGGCTTGCCGGTGATTACAACGGATGTTTGCGGTCAGCCGGAGATAATAGCAAACAATAGTACAGGGATACTGGTTTCGGCCAAAGACACAGTCGCGCTAACACATGAACTGTCACTGTTGATCAACAATAGAGCCAAGCGGGAACAGTTGGGAAATGCAGCAAGAAAGTTTATAGTAGATTCATGGGGTAACGATGACCAGAAATCAAAAAAGCTGTATGGAATTTTAGAAGGTCTGTTATAGCAAGATCTGTTGTATGTGGTTGTAGGTTTTCTTAATACCCTCATCAATGCTCGTAAACACAAAGCCGGGGTTATTGGTCAGCAGTTTACTGTTACTCAGGTAGATCGCAGAATTGTCGCTTTGTCGTGTGGCGGTGTATTCTATTTTAAAGTCGGTTTGTACAACATCTTTAATAATGGTCACAAGTTGGTTGATACTCAGTGTATCATTAGATGATGCGTTGAAAATGTTGGATATTTCAGTGTCTGCATCCACGGAATGGGTCATTAGTGCTACTAGGTCTTGCACGTACAAATAGTTACGTATATTATCCCCATTCCCGAATATTTGTATCCTGTGTTCTGTTATTATTTTCTCCAGAAATGTATTTATTATTCCAAGGCCCTTCGAAATATTTTGCCCTTCTCCGTATACATTCGACACCCGGTAAATATCGTAATGGAGATGGCTTCTTATATCAAAGTAGTTAAGATAGTACTCCATTGTTAGCTTAGTGATGCCGTAGGGTGAAAATGGATTTTTTACAGAATCTTCGTCCACTTGCAGGTTAGTAGGGCCGTATATAGTGCCCGCGCTGGAAACAAAAATGATCTTCTTTATATTGAGTTGTGAGATCGTCTCTAAGAATACAATAAAAGGCAATAGATTATTGGTGATCTCCAGTGTAGGGTTGTTCCAACTGGTTGCAGGTATTGTTTCCGAAGCAAGAAAGTAAATAAAATCTATATCCCTGAAGTCCTGGGCAATTTCAGCGGTATTTAAAAGATCTATCTTTTTATAGGGTAAGTTGCTGTTAGAGACAGCTTTTTCACTTCTTCCAAAGAGTATCACTTCATTGCCTTTAGATTCCTGAAGTTTTTTGGCAAGGTTGGATCCGATAAAACCATTTGAACCAATAATAGCGATCTTTCTTACATCCATCTTGGAAAGGCACTTGTCAACTCAATGATAGCAAAAGCAACCGCGGCGACGTGTTGTGCAAATCTACTAAAAACGCTAATAAAAGGAGTATACCGGGGCTTTACTAAATTGTTTATAGAAATCTTAGTGGCACGATTCCGGCACTGGCTGCACCGCCCGTTGATAGATACGTTGCCAGGTGCAACAAAATAACCCAATGGAAATAATGGCTGATTTAGTTTGAGTATATTTGCCTTTACTGAATATTTTTTGACTTATGCAATGTAGTGTAATAATTCCTGTTTATAATAGGGCTGATCTTATAAAGTTCACACTCCATTCATTAAGTTCCGATCATCACCCGGGAGTGGCTTTGGAAATAATTGTTGTTGACGATGGGTCAACTGACAACGTTATTGACGTGGTCAGAACACAATTTCCGCACGTAATAGTGATGCAGAATACCGGCAAAGGTGCGCCAGCCGCCAGAAATACGGGTTTGGCCATTGCAAAAAGTCAGTATATAGAATATCTTGACTCGGACGATCTGGTAGGGCCTGGTTATTTTTCGGCAAAGATCAAATATTTGGAAGCTCATAGCGAAGTAAATGCCTGCTACGGTGCGTATGATTTTTTCAATTCCGACGGTGAATTCACTGAGCAAACGATCATGTTTAAACACAAATATCCGATCATCGCACTGCCGGGTAACGACAGGCTGCATCTTCTTAACTACCTGAGCGGAAATTATGTTCCTCCGAATGCAATAGTCTGGCGCAGAGATTTTCTGTTGGCAATTAAAGGGCACGACACTTCTCTGGCTATTAACCAGGATGTGGAGCTGGTGATAAGAGCCATATTTAATAACGTGAATATGGTTGCTGTGGAGGATAAATCAAGAGTATTGATAAGGAACCACTCATTAGATGCACGTGTAGGTAATGCCGTCAATGAGAGCAGAAAATGGGGGCAAATACTGGAATTGCGTAAGAAGATATTTAGTGAATTGGAGCAACATGGGTATACGGAAAGTGAGCCCAGACAAATGCTAAGTACCTATATTTTCAATATCTGGAAAATGTTACGGCATAGTAATAGTGATGTTGCTGTGGAATACCTGAAATTTGCAAAAGAGGTATATTGGCCGCTAAAGATCAAGGGTAATATTATCTTTAGAGCTTTAGGCACGCTGTTAGGGCCGGTAAAGGCAGTTGAGGTGAAATACTTTTTATTAAAACGGGATTAAATTATGTGTGGAATACTCTCTATAATCAATAACAAGGTAACTGCGGGATCTGAGCACCTGATAAATGCATGTTCCATCATCAGGCATCGCGGGCCCGACGATGAGGGGTTCCTTACATGGGTGCCCGGCGAATCGCCAACCATTTGGGCAGGTGAAGATACCGCGGCTTCCACACTCAATCAATGGAAGTATAACAGACTGGCTCCGGGACAAAATTTTAAGGTTGGCTTTGGCCATAGAAGATTGTCTATACTTGACTTATCGCCGGCAGGCCACCAGCCAATGGCATATGACAAGGCTGGGCTGGCCATCACCTTTAATGGTGAGGTGTATAATTATCTTGAAATAAAATCGGATCTAGAAAAGCTGGGTCATTCATTTGTAACCGCGTGCGATACCGAAGTGATACTACACGCGTGGGAACAGTGGGGGGTAAAATGCCTGGATAGGTTCAATGGTATGTTTGCCTTTGTGATGCTCGATTATCGCAAAAAGGAACTTCATGCCGTACGCGACAGATTCGGAGTAAAGCCGCTTTTCTATTTTCAGGGAGCGACATCTTTATATCTTTCTTCAGAGATCAAACAGATACGTACTTCTCCGGAATATACTTTTCAGCTTAATGAAGAAGTTGCCCGGCAGTACCTGGCTACCGGTGCTGTAAATCACACTGATACTACTTTTGATAGAAAGGTAAAACAATTGCCATGCGGCCACTATTTATACCTTGATCTTTCGGTAGAGAATATGCAACCACAAATAAAAGAGTGGTATGCGTTGAAGCCCAAAAACTGGACAGGATCTTACTCTGCTGCTGTCGCTGAGATGAAATATTTACTCACTGACGCTGTAAAATTACGACTAAGATCTGATGTAACAGTAGGCTCCTGCCTTTCAGGTGGCCTAGACTCATCGAGTATAGTCTGTATAGCTGCCGATCTGCTAAAGGCAAGTGGCGATCATGAAGGACAGGAAACAGTAACAGCGTGCTATGATGAGGCTAAATACGATGAATGGAAGTTTGCCGAAGAGGTAATAAAACTAACCAATGCACGACCTCACAAAACTTTTCCGAGTTTCTCTCAGTTGCAGCATGAACTGGATGCGTTCATCTGGCACCAGGATGAGCCTACGGGTAGTACATCGCAGTTCAGCCAATGGGCGGTATTTAAAGCCACGCATGAGGCTGGCCTTAAAGTAATGATAGATGGCCAGGGTGCTGATGAGCAGTTGGCTGGCTACGGAGGTAATGATATCGCATTCTACTCTGGACTGATCAAGAAAGCAAGATTCATGTCTCTGATCGATGAGGCAAAGCACTATAAAAAGGAAAAAGGCATATGGCCTAAAGGGTTTATAATGGCTGGTGTGCAGAACAACGTAGGCGAGGCAATGGCCAATTTGCTCCCGGCATCGCTAAAACTATCAAACGCACCTAAGGTCGATTGGATAACGGGCGGCGAGGCATCAAGTATATACGCCAGGCATGCGGGTAGCCTGAAAGATAACCTGCTCAGGCAGTTATATAGCGAACCGTTACCTGCCCTGCTTCGGTATGAAGATCATAATTCCATGGCATGGAGTGTGGAGTCAAGAACGCCTTTTATGGACTATAGATTGCTGGAGTTTACTATGGGCCTGCCGGAACGATTTATCTATAAGAGAGGCCTGAGAAAAACGATACTAAGAGATGCCATGCACAAGGTAATACCGGCAGCTATAGAGAACAGGCGTGATAAAATGGGTTTTGTGACGCCGGAGGAATTGTGGCTGAAGAACGAAGGCAGAAGCTGGTTTGAGCATGAAATTGCCGGGGCATGCAAGCAATTTGGAGGATCGTTGTTAGATACTCACGGGGTGCAAAAATTTGTGGGAGAAACAATTGAAGGAAAGAGAAAATTCAATTTTGCACCATGGCGGATCATTTGCTTTAATAAGTGGTACAACAGCATCCTTTAAGTTAGCCCTCTCTAGTTGTTATCAATTGATTAGCAGTCTTAGATTATCGATGTATTTGACTAATTTCGTTAAAAAATTAATAAATGGAGTTCAAAAGGTATAAAAGAGATATATTTTGCATATATTTAATTTTACTATTTTTTACACATAAGAGTAAAAAAAATTATGCAAAATGTTTTTTTATATGTGCTCAAATTGAACTTCTTGAGTCACATATTTCTTATCCTATCAGCAAATGGCTATTTTCTCTGTTGAAAAATAAATATGCGATTACCGATTGTGGAGTAAATGATCCATATATAAAAGATATACATGATAGATTTTCTGTACCGGGTGGCAGTAAATTCCTTACAAATGATATTATGGTTATTAAGCCATATGTGTCGCCCCGGGAAAAAGGGGTCATTTATCTCAAATATTCAGAGATCATCAATGCCTTCCCGTTCATTTTTGATCTTAGTATCATTCAGGAGAGATATCACCTCGTCCTGGAGCAGAGTTCAGAAAGCCCGTGGCAACCTTTTAACGCTTTTTATCCTTCCAAATCGCTCGTTTTTATTGAATCAGTAAGCGAACGTGAGATGGTTGTGCATAAAGATCACGGTTACATACCTGTACCATTGACATCCGGTGACTGGGTAAATAAGGATATCTTTTCGTATGACCCTTCGGTAGAGCCTGTTTATGATTTCTGCATTGTTTCTACGTTTCAACGTTATAAAAGATATCCGTACTTATTAGCAGCGTTACGCAAATACTGGAAAGGCGATCTTAAATTTGCCATTGTGGCGTCTAAATATATCGGTGAAAGCAAAGAGTGGATCGACGCACTTTTAGAAAAATACGGGCTTACCCAGAATGCAGACGTGTTTATTGAGATAAAGCAAGGAGAAGTAAATAAAATACTTAATCAATCTAAATGTTCCATACTGTGTTCTTTACGCGAAGGTTCAGCAAAAATATGCTCTGAAAGTATGCTTGCGGGCAATCCGTTGGTGATCTATAAGCATCATATAGGGTTCCCTAATTGGAAGTTTAAGGCACCTATGGTTGTCAACTATACTGATTCTGAAAGTCTGGTATCATCTATAAAATATGCGGCAACGATAGATAAGGCAGAAGTGGCTGCTCTTGCCGACAAAATGATAGGAAGCGATAGGGCCACGGTAATACTCAACAAATGCCTGAAAGAGAATGTGATAGCATCAGGTGAAGAATGGACGGTGGATATTATTGAAAAAGTAAATAAGGTGCATACATTCTATAAAATCCCGTCAGACGTATTTAAGTTTACGGAAGATTTTAAATTTATAGAAAGCGCCGCATTCAATAAGTCGTATTATAGTGCGGACAAAGCTATAGAGCTTTTTAGCACAGCCGATATTTAATTGAGGCCAATAACAAAGTATGAAAATATTACTTACAGGAGCTGCGGGATTTATTGGCAGCCACTTATCGGAAAGGTTACTGGCCATGGGGCATGAAGTTACCGGTATCGACAACTTTGATGCATTCTACTCCAGAAGTATTAAGGAGCGAAATCTGTTGCCCGCAAAAAAAAATGAGTCTTTTAAGTTCATTGAAGCAGACATATGTGATGGCCATTTTTGGAATGGACTGACAGGCAATAAATTTGATGCTATTATTCATTTGGCTGCAAAAGCAGGGGTCAGGCCGTCGATGATCGATCCTGTAGGTTACAATATGTCTAATGTAGTTGGCACAAACTATGTTTTGGAATTTGCCAGGAACAATAATATTACGAAAGTGTTATTTGCATCATCGAGCAGTGTTTATGGCGTTAATAAAAATTTACCATGGTCTGTAGACGATAAAGCGCTACAGCCGATCAGCATTTATGCTTTCACGAAACTGTCAGGCGAAAATCTTTGCCAGCTTTATCAAAAGTACTTTGGTTTAAAAATAATCGGCCTTCGTTTTTTCACCGTATTCGGGCCACGACAAAGACCCGATCTTGCTATTCATAAATTTGTCAAAGCTATCAGTAACAACGAGAAAGTTACTTTGTTTGGAGATGGAAATACTTTTCGTGATTACACATATATAGACGACATAGTAAGTGGAATAATAGGTGCCCTTAATTACGAGAGCGAGGATTTTGAGATATTTAATCTTGGTAACACTCATACGGTTAGCCTTATTACCTTAATAAGCACAATAGAAAAATTATTAGATAAAAAAGCCATTATTGAGTATCTGCCGGAACAGCAAGGAGATGTGCCTTATACTTGGTCTGATATTGAGAAAAGTAAAGAATTGCTGCACTACAACCCTGCTACCGGTATAGAAGAAGGAATAGAACAATTTATTCAATGGTATAAGTCAGAATAGCCTTATGCCTATCACAGAAAGCATAGCTTTTTTATGTCACCCCTACCACCGCGGCGGCGCCACCCGGTGGATGGCAGATGCTGCTATTCGCATGGCGGAAAGAGGTATTCATGTTTACTTTGTTACGGTAGCACCCTCGGTGGTTTTTTATTCCGGTCGCACCGCAGAAACAATGATTCAATTACTCAGTAAGAAGCAGAATAAAGTACAGGTCGTGTCTGCATTGGCTGGCAGGGAATTTGAATTCGGCACGCATGAGTATTGCAGCTACGTTTATAAAAAATTACTTGCAGAACATGTCCCTCCCGGCACCCCGGTCATTCTATCAGACGATAGCATGGTGTGGGCAGCTGCGGCAGCATTACACGATTCTTATCCCTTGGTAGGTGTGTTGCATAGTGATGAGGAGCATTACTATGCCATGGCTGAGCGCTATAGAGATGTTGTGGATATTTTTCCATGTGTGTCCGATAGGGTAAGTAAAACCGTAAAGAAGAGAGTACCTGCTATTGCAGCAGAACGTATCACTATTATACCGTGCGGCATTGAGCTGCCGTCTGTCAATGAGCGCACACATACATCTGATCTGCTTAAACTTATTTATGTAGGCAGGCTAACGGAATATCAGAAACGGATATCAGACCTGGCCAGAATAGCAAAAAGACTGGCAGAGGAGAATGTGATATTTCATCTCACTGTTATTGGCGATGGTGGGGCTGATAAAATAGCTCTTCAGAACAAGATCAAAGAAGATAAGCTCGAACAATACGTCACGTTTACAGGCTGGCTGTCGAAAGAAATGGTGCAAGAACGGCTTTACGAAGCAGACGTAATGATCCTTCCGTCTGATTTTGAGGGTACGCCTATTTCAATGATGGAAGCACTTGCATCCGGATGTAGCTTTGCGGGGACTAGGGTAAGCGGCATTGAAGATTATGAAACACATTCCTTAGCTAATGATTGCTTCCGGGTATATGATACGGGCGATGTTGAAGCCGCTGCTGACAAAATAAAGCAATTGACACAAGTGCCGTTACAAACGAGGCAATCGGCAGCGCGCAAAATTGCAGAAGCCTTTTTTAGTATAGATACTTGTATTGATAAGTACATCGCTGCTATGTCGGTAATAGAACAACATGAATATAGAAAGCCTGTAGTATCTATATCAGCAGTAACGGTATTCAAATCACGTCTTACGTCGCTGTTGAGGGCAACAAAAATGAAACAAAGCAGTCGTTGAGTTCTGCAATAGGGCTTAGTAATAATTCCCCTCTATCGTCTTCCAGTTTGAATTTACGGTGTAGATCTTGATACCCCCAGGCACCCCTGTTACTTCAAAATACACCCCCGGATACCTGATGTCTTTGTCATCTTTAAGTGTGTCTTTGATGAGATCCCCGGAGCGTGATGAGTTGTCATAAATGAGGTAATAGTTCACATGATACCTGTTCATTTCTTTCAGGATATCGTCTTTACTGATGTTTTGTTCGGGAATACTGTAAAACGGCATTCCTGAGAAGTAGGCTATGCGCTCTATGCTTTGTAATTCACGTCCTGGTTTCGCACGGGAGGTAAATGTGCCTTTGATATTGGAATGAATGATTTTCTCTCCGATCCTGTGATCAGTAAGCCCTTCGTCATACATCTTGCACATCATCCATGCAGGGTATGCCAACAAGCTCAACGCCAGAATATATACACCCCATGAAGCAGATAGTTTACTATTGCTTTTCTGTAGCCAGATAGCGGCTAGTAATAGAGCCAATGGCAGCATGTACCATAAGTATCGGGACTCGAAATTAATGAGTGCATATCCTAGCGGGAAGATGCAGAAAGCGATGATAATAACCCTGATGTCACGACTGAGGATTTCCTTAAGCCTCGCTGAGCGAAAAGACAGGAGCGCGGCTATGGCAATGATAGGAAAGAAGATAGACAGTTGCAGGGTACTGATAAGTAGCTTGTATGCATTCAGGCCCAGCCGCAGTAACTGCAGCCCGAATAAGTGCCCTGAATTCCAGAAGTGCGGTGTTGCGCCGTTCACCACGTAAGGGTCTTCCCAGTAGTAGGGGCTATCCGGATATACAGGTGGCAGCAGATGGGTAATCGTACTTGCCCAATGCGGATGCCCTACAAGATACCAGGACATATTGAGCGCGCCGGCGGTTGATGTCGTCCATATGCCATACTTATCATGCAGTGCTAATATCCAGGGCGCACTTAACCCTATCATGGCAAACAGTGAAACACCCATTATCCTCAACCATTGCATCTTCTCGTCTTTGGCCAGGTAGTAGGTACAGCAAGCAGAGCTAATAATAAAAAAAGGGAAGGAATACGCTTTGGCAAAATAGGCGCATGCACCGATTGCTCCCATCTCCAGCCATAAAATGGGTCGGTTGATAAAATCTGTTGTCAGCATAATGCGTAATGCCGATAGCAGGAAAAAACATTCCCACAGGTCATCGAAAGACTGATAGAAAATGGCGAAGCACAGAAACAGTGCCAAAGATATATTGAACGCCCACTGTGTCGGCCTTTTTACCGCAAACCTCAGGAAAAATGACTGGGATATGTACAGAAACCCTGCAGCACCCGCGGTATTGATAATAACGGATGCAGGTATCGGCGATAATCCTTGGCTGATGAGCAGCGAAGTCAGCCAGCAGCTCCATGGGCTCCAGTATCCGTTAATAGCTTCCATGTATTTTCCCTCGGCATACCTGCGGGATATGGTAAGGTAAGAGATGCCATCAGGATCAATATAATATTGGTAATGGGGGTAGATGATGCACAGCACAACACACATCAGCACAGCTGATAGTATAAACGGCATATATTTTCTGATAAAACTCATTTATGCGCTCGTTTCCTTTTTTTGTAGTAGGGTGATATAACCCGTACCGGCACAACCGATGGCTATAAGCGACACGGGTAAAAAATACCGTGTATTGGCAATAGGGCCGGCGGCCACTGCGAAATATGCGAGTAATATAAAGATAAATATTCTCAATGGAATGTCGATGCGTTTATTGACCAGGAACAGCAATAGCCCCACGGCCCTTATACAATTGAACAGGAACACCAACACAGCAAATAGAAATGAAGGATTTCGATCGGCATAGCCGGATATGCCGGATATGCCTCTGGTTTTCAAAGTTGTATAAAATCCGGTTTGGGTCTTGTCATGCAGGTCGCCATAGGTGAGGCTACCGGTAAACAGATCCATCTCTGCCTTTCCGGGCTCCACAAATATTCTTGCGCTATTGCGCAGGTGAAACCACATATAGGGAACGAAATTGTCTGCAAGTAGCTGCTTGCCCCGGTCATTTGCATAGTCATACCGCTCTTTATATTCGGGTATGCTGCTAATGGCAGCTCGTTCCTTTCTTAGGAAATGATCAGCACTATCCGCTCCGTTTTTTGCTGACGTATAACTATAGAAATAGAAGATGGCATTAAAAGACTGGTTGCTGGAGAAATGGAATTTTCCGGTGCGGGTGTAGTTGGAATAATTATATAACAGTACGGCACAAAGCGGTAATGCAGCCACCAGCAATGGCCGTTGCAACTTAGCTTTCCAATAGATAAATAGTGCTGTGACGAGCACAATGTGCACCAGTGCAAAAGGATATAAAACCGGCTTCACCATCATTCCCGCAACAAGAATGATACTCATATAGCCTGCACTATGTATAGAGCGTGTGTGCCACAATTGCAGGAAATAGCCGAGGTATAGCAAGGTAAATGTCTGCAGTAAAATATCTGGGGCTATAGTATTGGCGTTGATAAACTGCGCAGGGTAGGCCACCAGCAATAACAGCAGGAGCCAGTCATATTTTTTTGCATACCCCGCATTCGACAATATTTTGCGGCAATAATAAATATTGAAAATGGAGAGCAGATTTTGTAATGCTATGACGATCCAGTTGTTTACGGTGAAGATGTACACCATCAGCAGGAACAACGGGTAACCGGGTTGCCGCTGCGTCATATATTCCGGCGATATTGGTAACGATGGATTGCCGCTGTAGAAAAAGAAGCGGTCTTTAATGTTGAGGGCTTCGTAGATATACTCAAAGGAATCGCCCATATAGATTCGGGTAAAACGACATGCCAGCAAAAAATACACAAGATGCACCAGCACTATTGTGCCGATGAACACTTTGTCTTGCCTATTCATTTTAAACGTCATTTTCCCTTTTACTTTTATCTGTTTGGTTCCGGAAGAATGTTACTGCCTGATAGTAATAACAGTTTTTTGCTTTTCTGTCCGATGCTTCTCTGCTTTTATTTTTACTTTTTTAGCGCTTTCAGCATGCGCCAGTTGCCGTGCATATCTTTTCGCACTGTCACTTCTATATACCCTGTCGCTTCAAATATTTGTTGACATTCTTGTGCAAGGTCAGCTTCTGTTTCGCAGTATATAGCGCCATCTTGGTTCAGGTGATCCTTCCCAAACAAGGCGATCGCTCTGTAAAAGATAAGTGCGTTGTCATCAGGCACGAACAATGCTATTGCAGGCTCATAATTCACCACATTGATGTGCATTGTTTCCTTTTTGCTTGCTGGTATATACGGCGGATTGGATACTATGATATCATAATTGCCGAGCGTGCTGTGTGTCGCAACATCCAGGAAGTTCAATTCGCTGAAATGCACACCTGCGCCCAATGCCGCTGCATTCTCTTTAGCTGTCTCCAGGGCTCCTTTACTTATATCACAGGTGGTAACGCTAGCTGCACTTATAGCCAGCTTCAGCGATATAGGTATGCATCCGCTACCTGTTCCGATATCTAGTATTTCCGGTGCGTGATTTTTATTGTCGTCCACTACCCATTGCACCAGTTCTTCGGTCTCGGGTCTCGGTATCAGCACATGCTCATTTACCTTGAAAGGTCTGCCCATGAACCAAGCCGTATGGGTAATGTATTGCAGTGGTCGGCCTGCCAGCAGCTCTTTTTTTATCCCGTCAAATTGCCCTTGCTGCGCTGCCGTGAGCGTTTCTTCTTTTTGTATCAGCCGTTGGGTCTTGTCCAGTCCCGTTATATATTCCAGCACCTCATGAACTATTGCAGCCGATTCTCTTTCGTCATACAATGTATGCAGTTCATTTTTGAGCTGGTAAAATGCCTGGCCATAACTGAGCATACCGTAAAGATAATACCGGTATGGGTGAAAAGCGACAAATATATTGCTGATAATGGTGCAGCAAAAAAATACCGGCCTGATGGTCAGGCCGGTATTCTCATCATTGTTCCTTAGCTGAATGATAGGGCTTGTAGAGCTAGACTCGCACAAACATGAGTATTTTTGAAAGGTCACCCGGACCTATTAGAAGTAGTTTTTAGGCAAAATCGGCACCAACAAGGCCCATATGTTCAGCACTCACCATCTGTAGTGCCAGGCTTTTGATAGATGGGTAAACGAGTTCATACACACTCCTCTTACTCTCCGGCACATCTCCCTCCTGCATCGCTACTATGTAGATGATGGATTCGGGGATGTCAAGCACGGTACATACTTTTGATATCGTCCTTTGGCTCGGGCGCTTTACTCCTGTCTCTATTTGCGACAACGAGGTTTGGGAAATGTCACACTTCTCTGCAAGATCATACTGGGTGATAGAGAGCTTTTTCCTGATCGACTTGATGGCTAGACCGATGTTCATGATGTTTGGATTTAGACTAGGTTATTTTTTGGGTATTACTTTAACTTTGTTTAATAAATGTTCCCGATTATAAAGACGAGAAAAGAGTAAGAAACGTTGGGAAATAAATGTATTTTCATTTTAAATAAGCGTTGAAAACCAATATATTTTATTGGTTTTACAGTAGGGTGACAATGACCCCTGCGCATGATAATCGGAATGTAGACAGAATATGAATTAAAAGTTGACTACCAGCCCCATGCCCACTGCCTTAGGGAAGACCACCGGCTGCATATGCAGGGAAATATCCCGGCTGATGTCGAAATTTTTAAGATGGGCTGCTGTTATCGCTTCCAGTACTTGTAGTGCATACCCCACACCCGAGAAGAGTACGGTAAGATCCAGGTATTTATTATAGTCGTTTTGCAGTTGGTTAAGCTGATCGGTAGTATAGGTTTTTATATACTGGTCAGTAGGGTACGGGTTATTGATACGGCCAATGTATGCCTTGCGAAATGATTGGTAGTTCTTCAGGTTGTCGTTAAAATAATACCCGGCTATAGCCAGCCCGGCATATATAACCGGGACTTTCCAGTATTGCCTGTTATAGAACTGGCCAAGTCCGGGTAAAATAGCAGAGTAAAGACCTGCTTTTTTAGGATTAGGTTGAAATAACTGTGGTTTGCTGGTATCAGTAACAATGGTCACTTTTTCAACGGCTACAGTGGGGCTTGCCGCAGGGGGATTTTGTACCACAATGTGGTTGGCCGAATCCTGATCCCGATTATTGTATTCAGGTGTTTGCTGGGCACGGCTGTAAGAAGGCAGCAGAAGGCCTGAGCAAGCTAACAGCACAACAAAATATATGGATAGATATCTCAAGTACACCTGATATTAGGCAGCAAAGGTAAGTGAAACGGACAAATGGTTTACCGGTGGTATAGGCCAAATGAAAAACCGACACCTGCCATCATGCCTCCGGGAGACAAAATTTTGATCAGCCTCTTGGCGTCGTCCGACAATGGTTGCTGGTTAGGTAACTCGTGGTAGCGTGCAGAGTGCAGTGGTACAGACTTACCCAGCTCTACAAAGAAACGATTATATTTCCTCCCCACATTCCAATAATGGTATGCCGCAAGGAATGCATTTGGCTGCGGCTTCAATGATACGATGACCTTATCGTTGCTCCTCGGGTTATGATCGTTACTTATTTTAATATTTTCCTGACCCGAGCTAAAGGTCAGTCCACCGCCAAAAGCGAAACCTCTGTGCGCCTGTTTCAGGTAATACTTACCACCGGCAAATAATTTATTACCCCAGGTGCTGGGTCCTGCACCACAATCAAAAGTTACATATTTGCCAACCTGCACATTAAACTCGACTCCCACAGCTCCCGAAGGATTGTTGATCCCGCCGCTAAACCCAAGGTAGCAGGCAGGAGATTTGGCAGGTCTTTCTATCCTTTTTTTACTGCTGCCACGCAGGTCGGGCGGCGCATCACTGGTTTGCTGTGCACAAGTATGTAAGGAGAAGAATAGGGCTGAAAGTACCAGCAAAGACTTGGTCATTGTATAACAATTATTAGTAAGCTTGCCTGTAAAGGTATTGTTTATGTGTGATAATAAAAAAACATTTAAACGAAAATCAGACTTTTGTTTAACCGCATTTTTACTTATTTAACTTATTAATAAACCAACCTAACGATAAAGCTAACGATAAATAGAGTAACTTCGCAACTTCATATTTTATAAAGTTCTTAATTAATGAATTCTTTTTCTTCCTTCTCCATGCGAGAAGAATTAACACAGGCAATATCTGACCTGGGATTTGAAACGCCAACCCCTATTCAATTAAAAGTAATACCTACGCTTTTATCAGAACCGAAAGATATTATTGGATTAGCCCAGACGGGCACAGGTAAGACAGCCGCATACGGCTTGCCTTTGCTGCACCACACTGATCTGTCGGTGAAACACGTACAGTGTCTTGTATTGAGCCCTACACGCGAATTGTGTATGCAGATACAGACTGAAATGAGCAAATACGGTGAGCGCATGCGCGGATTGCGCATCGCTGCAGTTTATGGTGGTGTGCCTATTACGGGCCAGATCCGTGAGGTTCGCGCCAATCCTCAGGTTATCGTAGCTACCCCGGGCCGTCTTATAGACCTCCTGGAGCGTAAAGCCATTTCACTGGAACACCTGCAATATGTAGTGCTCGATGAGGCTGATGAAATGCTCAACATGGGTTTCCGTGAGGACATAGAGCTGATACTTAAAAACACACCTGCCGAAAAACATACGTGGTTATTCTCTGCTACCATGAGCAATGATGTGCGCAGTATAGCCAAGCGCTTCATGAAGCAGTGGGAAGAGTTTTCAGTGGCCGCAGCCAATGTGACCAACGAAAATATAGACCACCAGTACTATGTGGCTAATCACCACAACCGTTTCGAAACGTTGCGCCGCTTACTCGATTTCACACCGGGTATCTATGGTGTAATCTTCACACGTACCAAGCAGGATGCACAGGAAGTATCTGAAAAACTAATGAAGATGGGCTACCATGTGAGCCCGCTGCATGGCGATATGGACCAGAAGATGCGTAGCAAGGTAATGGAGCGATTCAAGAGCAGGGCGCTGCAATGCATAGTAGCTACTGATGTGGCTGCCCGCGGTCTTGATGTCAACGACCTTACACACGTTATCAATTACGAATTGCCTGATGATCCTGAGGTATACACCCATCGTAGTGGTCGTACCGCACGTGCAGGTAAGTCAGGTATATGTATGTCTATCGTATCTCCTAAGCAGATATCTAACATACGCCAGATAGAAAGGCTGGTAAAACAGAAGTTCCACAAGAGCGACATTCCCGATGGTGCTGAAGTAGTACGTAAAAAACTATTTTTCTGCATAGAGCAGATCGCCAGCGCACAGCCTAAGGATGACTTTGCCAAGCTGTATTACGATTCAATGCTCGAGTCATTTGCTGATCTCGATAAGGACGAACTGATACGTAAACTCATCTGGCTGCAACTGAAAGATACCATCGAAGCTTACCAGGACTCTGAAGACCTGAATGCAGGCTTTGCAGGCAGGGATAGGGAAAGAGTGGGTAGTCCGGGAAGCGGTGGCAGCAGGTTCACTCGTCTGTTCATCAACATTGGTGAGAAAGACGGCCTGAATGCCGGTAAGCTGATACAATTCATTACAGAGTCTACAGATGTAGAACCAAATATGATCGACAGGGTTACTGTTCGTGAGTTGAGCAGTTTCTTCAACGTACCATCTGATGCTGCAGATTTCATCAGGGATCAACTTTCTTCTAAGAAATTCAAGAACAGAAAGGTGCGCCTGGAAGATGCGGAGCAGACAAGGCCGGGCGGTGAAGGCCGCAGCCATAGCAAGCCATACGGTAGCGGTGGCGGAAGGTTCTCCGGTGGTGGCGGAGATCGCCCCTACGGTGGCGGTAGCCCAAGGAACAAGTACGGCGGAGGAGCTGAATCACGTCCGTATGGCAACAGGGCCGATAGCAATGCAGGCGGTGGTGATCGTCCGTATGGCAAAAGGCACGAAGGTGGCAAAGGCAAGAGCCGCTCTTAATTAGTCAGTTTTTTCTTTAAGATATAATAGGGTTATTGAGTACTTACTCAATAACCCTATTTGTTTGGAGACAAGTAACGCCAGTGACTAATAAAACGAGCTTCGGAGCTAACTCGGGGCTCATTGGGCATATTTTCTGACCAATCTTTTATCCTTACGAGAGGCAATTTTCGAGCCACTACAAATATCAGTCTCCAGAAATTGAGGAACAATACTGCCAGCTGCAAAATATTTATTTTGGTAAACGGAATACACGATATACTTTTTGCCGACAGAAAATAGAAAGCCGCAATCCCCATGTCCAACTCCGGACACAATCGTTACTGTATCGTTTATCAATTTGCCTTTAAAAACCTGATGAATGACAAATCTGCTTTTTACTTTCTTTTCAATAAGGCCGGGTGGTAGAGCATCGTCTTTCACTGTCAACGTATCCTGCGAAATAATCTTACCATAAAAAGCAACATCACACTTTTTTAGGCTACTCTCGGTAGTAATATTGCCTATGCACGTGCACGCGCGATTTTCATCAGCAAATAGGAATGTAAATACAATCAGAGCACTAATGAAAAATCTATGTCTCATATAGTTTATTGTCAATTTCATTTATCGAACACTGGTCCGCGTTTGCAAATTCATGAAAATCATTTAATCAAGTGAATCACGGTTCACCCCAGTAACCCCACAAATATTTCATCGTCCCTTACCTCTACAGGGTATGTAAATAGTTTGTACCCCTCACCTGTCGTATTGCGGCCATTGGCAGGATCAAAACGGTACTTATGCAACGGGCAGACGATTCGCCCGGCCCCATCCACCCATCCATCACACAGCGGGGCGCTCTGGTGCGGGCACAATGCTGCAAAAGCATATACTTTATCGCCCCTGCGGGTAATGCCCACCTTCTTTACACCGGCCATTACCTCTACCAGCGCATTTTCCGCCAGCGCCGAGAGTAAAAAAGAAGTATTGTACCAATTATACATAAAAAGCGAAAATCAAAAAAAAAATCAAAATGCCCGCATCCTTATATGTTTTTACTCATGGGCTCTGCGTCCTCAATACCCCATAACACACATTCGTAATGGTTCTCTGCGCCCTCTGCGAGAACGCCTCTCATTATCTTCTCGCCGCAAAAAAATCTTTCATCAGCTGCGCACACTCCTCAGCCAGCACCCCATGCACCAATTCTGCCTTAGGGTGAAACGGCCAGTTCTCTCCTGTGCTCTTCCTGTACCCGTTCTTTACATCTTCTGCGCCATACACTATCCTGCCCAGCTTCGACCAGTAGATGGCGCCTGAGCACATCAGGCAGGGCTCTACAGTTACGTAGAGTGTAGCCTCAGGCAGGTATTTACTGCCCAGCTCGTTAAATGCTGATGTCAGGGCTATCATCTCGGCATGTGCAGTGCAATCATTGAGCAATTCCACCTGGTTGTGGCCACGTGCTATGATCTTTTCACCCCATACCACTACAGCACCTACGGGCACCTCGCCTTTATCATAGGCCAGTTTTGCCTGCTTCAGCGCCTCGCGCATAAAATGTTCATCTGTATTATTCAGCATCAGGATTCAAAAATAGCATGATATCAGCTGAAATTACGGCAGCAAATGAAATTATTGATGCACACAAGAATTAGATAATGTGTGCGATCTTTTCTGTTCGCAAGCTCTGTTTACTGCCCGTAGACAGTAGTTTCCTGCTATTTATACATTTTAACAAATTTTGAGCCACCCAGCTATTATATTTGCACACTAATTTTCATTTATGATAAAACGCCTTGCAGTTCTGCTGTCATTACTGATCTTACCCGCTTCTTTGTTGCTAGCTCAGGTAAAGACAGGCAAAGACTCTACTATACATTACAACCTTGCCGTTCCTAAGGTTACAAAACCGGGTCGTGACTTCCTGATGCTGCAAATGGGCTACAACAAATGGGCGTCGAAACCAGATAGCGTTAAGACAAAGGCTTTTGGTTATTTCTTCAATGCTTATGTATGCTACGATTTTCCTATCAAGAAGACAAAGCTGAGCTTTGCAGCCGGTATAGGTGTAAGCACGTCTGTGGTATATCTCGATCAGCAGCAGCTCATCACCAACGATTCCAGTGTGGTGAAAGGTGGCGCCGCACGTTTTGTTCCCGATACAGCACATTTCAAACGCTATAAGTTTGTTACTTCTTACCTCACTGCTCCATTCGAGCTCCGTTACTACAGCGATATTCAGAACCGTAACCGTGGCTTTAAGGCTGCATTAGGGTTGCAGATAGGCACATTGCTGGGTGCTCATACCAAGGCACTTTACAGTGTCGGCGGTACCAATGTAAAAGAAAAAGTGGATACCAAGAGATTCGTAAGCCCATGGAACTTTGCCGCTACTGCGCGTGTAGGGCTTGGTAACTTCACTCTTTTTGGTTCCTACAACCTGACCAATGTATTCAAGGAAAGTGCAGGCCCGCCCATCACTCCTTTTTCGGCAGGGCTGTGTATCTCAGGTCTGTAACAAAATATTTATGAAAACGCCCCGAAATTTTCGGGGCGTTTTTTATAGTTTAAGTTCTCCTTTTCTCCAGACAATCAATGTTGTTTCAGCATCTAGCGCATGAATGTCGTTACGCTTCGAAATTTCATCCATAACTTTTACGCTGCTTTCTTCGTTTACGGACAGAAGAAAACATGCAGCCCACAACCGGATTCCAACGTCTGTACTCGATAAGTACCTTTCTAATAAACTAAGAGCATTATTGCTCTTTAAGAAGGCTCCGGCGTTCATGGCAATTGCATGATTTTTATTAGCCGTTTTAGAATCTCCATTTTCTGTAGCTTTCGCTTGCAGACTAGATGCCTACTCAAAAGCCCTCAGAGCCGTCGGTACATCATTTATTTTCATTGTGACTATAGTTTCGTTTTACCGCTCTCCGCTCTCGCACTACTCTTACCCCCTTAACACATCCAGGCTGCCATCATCATTGATGCGCACCAGTCTCGATGGCGCGGCAATGCGCTCATCATCCCGTCTGTACCGCACGGTATATGCCACCTGCTCTATGATCTGTTTGTTGATCTGCGGATAGATAGCCGCCGTAGGCTCGCCGCTCAGATTGGCAGAAGTAGAGATGATAGGGCGTTTCAGCCTTTTGATCAGTGATTTACAGAACGGGTCTGTCGTCACGCGTATCGCTATACTGCCGTCCTTATTCACCACATTATCCGGGAAGCCCAATGCATTGTCATACACCACTGTTGTCGGTCTTTCGAAGGAATCAATGATGCCTATTATATCAGGGTGCGGCGCAGCCACATATTGCAGCACATCACGGGCCTCCGCCAGCAGCACGATCATGCTCTTTTCTTTGGGTCTCTGCTTTACAGCAAATACTTTTTCCACGGCTTGCTCGTTCATCGCATCACAGCCCAGCCCCCATACTGTATCGGTAGGGTAGAGTATCACACCACCTTCGTTCAGCACACGCATGCATTGCTTTATATCGTCTTCGAAGTCCACCATAGCAATTGTTCGTTGGTAATGTTTTCAGCACATTTAAAGTGGCCTTGCGGGCAGGTCCTGTGGCCATGCAGACCGCATGGGCGGCAGCTCAGCAGCTCAGCTACTTCCACTACCCAGGCATTATCCCTCAGCGGTCCAAACCCGAAGGCAGGCACGGTAGAGCAGAATACTGCCGTCATTGGTGAGTTGGTGGCCGAGGCAAAGTGCAGCGGCGCGCTATCGTTAGCATAGTTCATGGTCGCGCCCTTCATCAGCGCCACCGATTGCAGGAAGTTCAGCTTACCGCAAAGGTTGGTCACCTCCCGGCCTGCCGACAGAGCTAATATAGCTTCTCCCAGCGCAGTATCACCCGGCCCGCCAAGCAGGTATATCGCATATTGCGGGGGTATCTCTTGTATCAATGCAGCCCATTTATGGGCCGGAAATTGCTTGGTAAACCATACCGATGCCGGTGATATACAGATAAACGGCCGCTCCTGATAAATGACTACAGCTTGCTTATCGCCGGCAGATGGGTATAGCGCCGGGTAGGCTGCCTTATTGTCTGTTATGTCAGCTATCAGCAATTGGTTGCGCTCAGTTTCCGTGACAAAATCGGTGCTGTAGGGGGCTGATATTACATGTTTTATCTTTCTGGTATAAGTAAAGGAAAAAGGATTTTTGTCAAATCCCGCCTTGTACTTAGCACCAGACATAAAGGTGATAAACCCCGATGTGGCAAACCTGTGGGCATTGATGACATGGGTATACTGTTCCCTGCGCACCCTCAGGGCCATTGCCAGCAGGTTACGTTGCTTATTGGTCTTTTTGTCCCATACCAGCAGATTCGTGATGTAGGGGTGGCCCTTCAGCAGGCCTTCATTGCCTTTACGTAGCAAAAAGTCTATCTGGGCATCTGGATAAAAAGCCCTGATTTTTTCTACAAGCGCCGTAGCCAGCACCACATCTCCCGTAAAAGCGGTTTGTATAACCAAAAATTTATACATCGGCCACAAAACTACGACTCAAAGGCCTTTGAGAAGGTTTTAACAATAAAAATATTCCGATTTCAGAAAATTGGTACTAAATTTGTTTTAACACCAACTATATAAGGCATTAAAAATATAAAAATGAAAAAGCTTGTACTTTTACTCAGCATGGCTGTGATGATTTCGGGAGTTGCCATCGCTAAGGATAAGAAAAAGAAAAAGAAGGATGATACCACCACCACACAGGCTGCTGTTCAGCTCGATGGTGCCCCCGCTCTTTCTGCAAATGCCCCCGCAGCCTCCGCCACACCCGCTACGACATTAAAAGTGGATGATATGGCTTACAGCGAGACAGCTCACGACTTTGGTACAGTAGAAGAAGGCCCGGATGCTACCTGCAAATTCACCTTCGTCAATAAGGGCAACGAACCTATCATTATTCAGAAGGCGCAGGCTTCATGCGGCTGCACAGTGCCTTCTTACTCCAACGAGCCAGTAGCTCCCGGTAAAACAGGTACTATCGATGTGGCTTTCCATACCAAGGGCAAGCCTGCTGGTCCTTTTACCAAAACCATCACTGTTGCTTCTAATGCCGGTACCAAGGTACTGACCATTAAGGGTAGCGTTGAGAAAGCACCGGCGACCTCGGTACCTGAGAATACATCAATGATAAAAACCAATTAATCAATTACATAAACAATTAACCACTCAACAAAAAAATATGAAGAAAGTATTTGTAACACTTTTTTGCTTGTCTTTAGGTACTGTAGCTGTAAAGGCGCAGGATAAGAAAGCTCCCGCGCCGGCCCCTGCTGCTCCGCAGAAAGATCCTGATGCAGGTATTTTCAAATTCAAGGACGAAAATGATACCCACGATTTCGGTACAGTACCTGAAGGTCCTCAGGCAGAATATGATTTCGAATTTAAGAACGTAGGTAAGAAGCCGATCATCATCACTGAGGCACACGGTTCATGCGGTTGCACAGTACCAAAATGGCCTAAAGAACCAATTTTGCCTAAGAAAAAAGCGATCATCCACGTAACGTACAATACTGATCACCGTTCTGGTCCTATCAGCAAAGAGGTATTCATTACTTCAGATGCTCAGCAGAACCCGATGACACTGCACATCCGTGGTACAGTAACACCAAAGCCTGCTCAGCAAGCTCCCGCTACTCCTGCACCAACACCGGCAGGTAAATAGGTACAATACAGGTTACCGCCTGTTTCGATAAATATCATACATCCCGAATTATTTCGGGATGTATTTTTTTGTGCAAATGAATAGGTAATCGTTGAGAATAATAACACATTTGTATACTTTTGAAATGGAATAGTATTTTCTATTTATTATAATACATCGACATGAAAAGATTGATACTCTGCGCTTTAAGCATTCTTTTACTTTGCACGCTGCAGGTAACCGCACAGCATAAAAAGAAGAAACCTGCGGGAAAAGGTAAAGCACAGAAAGAGGCCGCCGGAAAAGAGTCAGGCGCGAAATTTGTCTTCAAAGACGGAGATACACACGACTTTGGTAACATTCCTTCCGGGCCTGATGTTTCGCATAGCTTTAGTTTCACCAATGCCGGTAATGAGCCACTCATCATTCAGGATTGCAATCCTTCATGCAATTGCACCACACCTACATGGCCTAAGCAGCCTATATTGCCGGGCAGAACAGGAGTGATAAAAGTAAGCTTTCATACCAACCACCCCGGCCCTTTTACCAAGCAGGTCTCTATCTTGTCTAACGCGCTCACCGGAGGCAATGACAAGCGCACGATCATATATATCAAGGGTACAGTAACAGGAGATGCGAAGGCATCTACACCCGAAAAGAAGTGATCCGTTGCCGAGATTGTTTTACTTAGGTAGCTCTTCGGCCAGCTGGTGCAGTACTTTAGTAAGTACTACTTCGGCCTTATTGATGTAGGTGGGTAGCAGGTCAGATTCAGGGTCATTAAGTGCCAATGATTCTATCTGCTGCATCTCGTTTTTTATGGAGAGAATATCCATATTGATAATGCTTGGCTTGATACGATGTGCTACCTGGTTAACGGTAGGGAAATCTCCGTCCTTATAGGCTTTCTTTATTTGCTCCAACGACGATCTGATCTCAGAGATGAACATCGATATCATCTTCTTTACAAAATCATCATTACCCCTGCTTATCTCTACTATCTTGCTCAGGTCATACAATTTCTCTGGCGTCGGTGCCGATGCAGATTTACCCTTGGGTTTCGAAATGAGCCTGTATCCTACGTCCTTACCCAGATTACGGATAATGGTGCGCAACAGCATGTTCTCTTCAAAAGGCTTGGTCACGTAATCGTTCATGCCGGCCTCCATACACACATCTATTTCTTTCTTAAATGCATTGGCACTAAGCGCAATGATGGGTGTATTGATCTTGAGTACATTGCGGATGATGCGTGTAGCCACAAGCCCGTCTATCACAGGCATCTGCAGGTCCATAAGGATAATGTCAAATGCTTCAGACTTCAATTTTTCTATAGCATCAAATCCATTTTCCGCTTCTGTGATGTGGATGTCAAACAACGATAGCGTATTGGTGGCTACCAACCGGTTCATCTCATTATCTTCTACAAGCAGCAGCTTTATTTTATTCAGCTTGTCAAAGCTGTCTCTGTCCGGCTCCGATTCTACTTTGCGTGTATCGCCCAGTACCAGCGGCAGGTATATGTCCACCCTTGTTCCCTTGCCTTTTTCGCTGTCTACTACTATGCGGCCACCCATCAGCTGCACCAGTTCATAAGTAATCGCCATACCCAGCCCGGTTCCTCCGTAGTTGCGGGCTATTGTTCTGTCCTCCTGCGTAAATTTATTGAACAGGTTTTTGAGGTACGAGCTGTCCATACCAATGCCTGTATCTATGATCGACAGTTGCACGTTTTGCGCAGATCGGCTGGTCGATTCTATATTACACTCTATATTGATAGAGCCTTTTTTAGTGAACTTGATGGCATTGCCTGCCAGGTTAATGAGTATCTGCCTGATGCGTGTAGGGTCGCCTACAAAGGCTTGCGCCAGGTCGTCAGAAATAACCACGTTCAACTCCAGCATTCGTTCCTTGGCATTGATAGATACGATCGATGCCGTTTCCCGTATCACATCACGCAGGTTAAAGTGGCGACTCTCCAGCTGAAATTCTCCTGCGCCTATCTTCGACATATCCAGTATGTTGTTGATCAGCGACAGCAGGTGCTGCACCGATACGCCTGCTATGTTCAGGTAGGTCTGTTGTTTCTGCGTCATCTGCTCCCGCGATAGCTCCCTTATCATACCTATTATGGCATTGAGCGGTGTGCGTATCTCGTGGCTCATATTGGCCAGAAAGGTTTCTTTGGCTCTGGATGATTCTTCCGCTTTTTGTCGCGCTACTTCCAGGTCTTTCTCCATCTGCTTCTGGTCAGATATATCCAGATGTATACCTATCAGTCCCTTGAGGTTGCCTGCGTCATCATATATCGGTGCATCACTGATCATCCACCAGCGCTCCTCGCCCTTACTGTTGATCACAGGAGTTTGGAAGATATCTATAATGCCATATTTATTCAGCTTGTTTTTATGCTCCAGTATATTCCTGTTGCTGTCGTTGAGAAATACCTCCCACGATTTTTTGCCCAGCAGGTATTCTTTGCTATAGCCGGAAATGTCGCAGAAGTTGTCATTCATATTCTGGATGACATCATTCTGGTCTACCTCCAACAAGCCCAGATTCATATTGGCAATGATGTTGTGGTATTTCTCTTCCTGCTTCTTCAATTCCCGCTCAAAGCGCCGCTGGGTAGTGATATCATTAAAGCGCCAGAGGCAACCCAGATATATCCCATCGCGCATCAGCGGAATGAAATCGCGCTCTATCACGCGCCCATCTGTAAATATCAGTTCTTCTGCCAGCAACTGTTTCCTGCCATCTCGCACTGTGTTAATGCGGTTGATATAGCTGGCAGCATCTTTAAAGGCATTATGGTTCAGATTTATTACCCATTGCGCCTCTTTGCCTACCAGTGTTTCGGGTCCCTGCTGCAGTGCAAAGATGTCGCAAAAACTCTTGTTTACCCGCGTTATTACATGGTCTGCATCCTCAAACAGGATACCTATGGGCAAGTTCATCATTAACGCAGCCATCTTATCCTCTGCATCTTGCAGCAAAGGATCGACAGTTGTATTTCCTGCTATGTTGGTAAACTCATTATGTCCCATACCTGCCGTCGGCAAAAGTTAATATCTAAATGTAGCAAAATGAACCAATAAAATTAAGGCTCTTTCACTAATTTATTGTTTTTTCATTGTTTGTGTCAGTATGATCCTGTTTTCATGGCGGCTGTGGAGGATTGGCGGCGGTACTATAGCGATTTTCTTGTCACGTCTTTTTCATGCATCAGCTTGTATATGGTAGACTTACCAATGTTGAGCTTATCGGCCACCTTGATCACATTATTCTCGTATTTCTTCAGGTAATGCCTGATGATATCGGTTGTGTATTCCTTCATGGTCTTTTCCTGCGAAAAGAAAAAATCATCAGGCGACATATTGGCAAAAAAGATGTCTGCTTCATTGATCACATTCGATTCCGAAACGATAGCCGAAAACTCAACTACTGCCTTTAGTTCCCTTACATTGCCGGGGTAGTAATATTTTACCAGCTTTTCCTGCGCTCCCGGCGATAGTGTAATAGGCCCCAGGTTGTTGTACTGGCAATACTCTTTAAGAAAATGCTGGGCCAGTAACAATACATCATTGCCCCGGTAGCGCAGTGGCGGCAACTCTATGGGTAAACCCATGATGCGGTAAAAAAGGTCTTCCCTGAAATTACCTTTCTCCACCTCTTCAATCAGGTTATCCAGTGCCGATACGATAAGCCTTATATCAAACCGTATAGGCTTGTCGCTGCCCAGTCGTTTCACCTGCCCGGTCTCCAGCGCTTCCAGTAACTTGCCTTGCATGTACAGGTCCAGTTCTCCGATCTCGTCAAGAAAAAGAGTGCCGCCATCAGCCTCTTCAAATTTGCCATACTTACTGCTCAGTGCGCCTGTGAATGCTCCTTTTTCATACCCGAATAATTCTGCTTCTATTTGCTCATGAGCAATGGCTGCCAGCGGCACGGACACAAATGGATTCCTGTATAACGATGAGTTATAGTGTATGGCCTTGGCCACTATTTCCTTTCCGGTTCCCGTTTCTCCCTGTATGCATACGTTGATATCAGAGTCTGCTGCCTTTATCAGCTGGGATAACACTTTGTTGATAGCGGGGCTATCGCCTATGATCACCTTTTCAAACCGGTAGCGCTGGCTGAGTTCTTCCTTCAGTGCTTCTACTTCATGCTTCAGAAATTGGTTTTCCTTTATCCGGTTCACCGCGTTCCATAGCAGCTGCTTGGTATTGTCATTTTTAAAAAAATAGTCGGTGGCACCCTTCTTTAGCAGTGTCACGGCTGTGCTTACATCCTCCTGCGCGCTGATGACTATAACAGGGATATCGGCACTGTGCTCTCTTATTCCCTTCAGCAGGGCCACGCCATTCATGTCTGGCAGGGAATAGTCTATGCTGATGAGGTCGGGCTTTTTATACAGGTTCTTCAGGCATTCTGTTCCGGTGGCAAAACGGTGTATCTCGTGGTCGGGCCTGAAGGCCAGATGATACTCTATGAGCTCACCATACCACGGGTCGTCTTCCACAATAAATATCCTGAACAGTTCCATCAATGGAATTTTAACCAATAGTAGGAAAAAAATGAACGGGAGCTAGTTATTTACTTGTTAGTCCCGCCAGCGCCTTCCAGTCTATACGCACCAGCATTTCGTCTATATCGGCTTCGTTCCCCCTTATGATCACCAACATGTTCTGGTTGACCAGCGATGACATTTTGCTCCTGTCTATGTCTACATGATACTGGTCTTGCAGGGCGCCGGTGGCTTATGGTGGTGTTACCTTATCTCTTATCGCAGTACCCCAGAATACTACAGCATCTTCGGAGTATTTATGGTTCATGTCAAACGAGAACAGGTTGTTCGGCATGACCACCGTGCAGTTTCCCGGTTGCAGGCCCAGCGCAGCCAGTGCGGCTGGTATGGGTACTTCTATGGGCAATGGTTTTGTTGTCGCGCAATAGTCAAGTGTTATGTCAGGTGCTGTGGTGCCGGGTGCAGAGCCTATGTTTGTGATCACTGTTATTTCTACTTTATTGCCTGCCATTGTCTTCTGGAAGCGGGCCATAGAGTCATTGTTGGTAAAGTCCACTACTGCGTTCAGCGCCCTCGTACGTATGCCCGCTGCGTCCATAGCCCTTCGGGCATAGCGTCTCTTTACCACGGTGGTAAAAAATCTGGTCCTGCCCATGCCGCTGTCGGTGGCTATCTTCTCTGGTTCAAAGAGGTCCAGTGTGTCTGTCTTCCAGTTTCTGTAGGTTAGGGGCAGTGCATTCGAAATAGTGTTGTAGGTGGCGGTAATAAATCCTTTCTGCTCGGCAGTGAGGCCCTGCTGGGCACTGGCCATGCAGGGGGTGAGCAGCGTAGCTACTAATATCAGTATGCAATGTTTCACGGGTAGCATAGTTGGGTATAAAGCTACAATATGCCGTTCAAAATTGCTACTGTTGACCGGGTGCCGCGGCCCCTTATGGTCATGGGATCTCAATTGCTCCGGGTCATCTTTAGGTATATAAGCCGAAATACATAGCTTTACTATTCAGAAAACCCCGCATGCTATGAAAAAACTGTTGTTCTCACTTGCTTTATTGCCGGTTATAGCCCACGCGCAGCAGCTTGAGGTAGGGCTGAATGAAGGTAATGTGTTCAACGCTACTGCATCTGTACGTTTCCGGGAGCACATCAAGATAGGGGTTGGGTATGAGTACGCCATGGTCACATCTACCAGTCTTTTTGGCAATAGCTGGACGACCCGGCTGAATATGCCCTTTTGCTATGCGGAATATTACAGCCATGTAAAAAAGCATGAATTTTATGGCGGCATAGATATCGGTGTGCTGAATGTTGTTCAATACACCAACTATGATGGTGATGTCAAAGAGCATGGTGTTGAGTTGGGTATTCACGGTGGCTACAGCAGAAAACTTATAAAAGGTCTGTATGCCAATGGCCAGCTCGGTATTGATTACATGCACGCTACGTCAAATTACTACACCGGTAGCGGCGGTATGATAAAACCTACTATTGGGTTGCATTATATATTGTAGCCAAGTTTCCATTGCCCGCACTTCGGCAAACTCACCATAGCACCAAATGCTATAATCCTTTATTGGGTTGAGCCTAGACTGCAGGGATCTTGATTTTTGTGCAAACGTGCAGCCGGGAAAAACAAGTGACTGACCATCAATATGTTGCGACTACCAGCGGCTGCAGTTGGCTGCAAACAGCTTCCGATTGCTGCACAATTGTGCAGGTTTATTGCAGACTCTTCAAAGAACTCATACCTACAAAAGGCTATCTTAACGCATAAAAGTGAGGTATATTTTGCTGCTGACCAAAAGGAGATATCCACAAGAAAATGCCTGCCGGGTGCGGCTCTTGCGGTGGATGAATGAGTTGTGGGGGTTACTTAAAGTGGATAAATTTTTGAGAAGCGGTCGGAGACCCGCCTACTTGCTTAGACACGAGACCCGCTGCGCTAACTCTCGTCGCAGCGGGTACACTTCACCAAAACACACATACTATCGTATCAAGGTAAAAGACCCTTTCATTAGTTCGCTTTTATCTTCTGCCCCGTTATTGGCGGTGTATTGTATAAGGTAATAATACTGGCCTACATCCTGCAGCACGCCGTTATACATGCCATTCCAGCCTTCATTGTTATCGGCAGATGAAAAAACCTGCTGCCCCCACCTGTTGAATATGCGGATGTGGTATTGCAGTATGGGGCATAGGGCGATCACCTTGAACAGATCATTGGTGCCGTCATTATTAGGGGTAAAAGCAGTAGGAGCCAGCATACAATGGCTGCAAAACTGCTCCACGGTGACATGGCTTGTGTCGGTGGCTATGCCGCATGTGCTGGATGCCGTAACGCTATACACCCCTGTGGCTGTCACAGCTATGCAGCAGCTGGTATCGCCTGTGTTCCATAGGTAGTTCACCCCTTCCTGCGGCATGTTCAGGGTTAGCTGTATGCCCTTGCATATAGTAGTGTCGGCAGGCATATTGGTTATCGGCACAGTAGCCACCCTGAAGGTGTCCGTATGGTACATGCAATCATTGGTTACCTGCCGCCAGTAAACCCCGGGATGCAGGGCACTGATGCCGGCTGTAGTATCCCCTGTACTCCATAGATCATTGCCGGGTACCTCCGGGCCTGTCAGCTCTATCGGGTAAGCGGCAGTACATATATTAGTATCAGTAGTGTTGGCTGTAATGTCCCATATACATACATCATCTACAAACATAAAGCAATAACGAATGGAATCATAAAGTGTGAAGCCCGATGTAACTGTATACAGCAGCGTATCTTGCTGCGGGTGTGCGTCTCTGAAATGCCCAATCGTTACCCATTGTTCCCCGCCATGTGCGTCATATATCCCCGATACCTTATACCAGGCAGAGGTATCGGTAAAATAGACACCTGGCGGGCTTTCAATAGTAGCGGGAACTTGTAAATAATTATTCGTAATGTCAATACCATAATGCAAAAAAGTATCGGTGATACATAGCCCTATTCTATCTACAGCTACTATGTATGCATGAAAATACTTAGATGACGTGGGGCTGATGTAAAAGCTGGCGGCATATCGGTGCCCGGCCAGCAGCGGCTGAGCCAGCTTTGTTTCAACATAGGTGTCATATTCCAAATTTGTAGGATAAAAAGAATACATGTACATTCCTGCATAGCCATTCCCCGAATGTGCCAATTGATAGCCAAATTGATTTTCCGGGATGCCCCTATCGCCTGGCAGGGTATCGCATAGGTTAAAATATTCTGACACACCATATTTCAAAGGTGACACCCAACTTTGAACCGTAGGGAAGCTATCAAAAGCAGGTGAATAGACGATGTTGCCGGGGTAGCCGCCTCCCGGTAACGGGAGATTATTGGGGCAATTATTGTAGGATTCAAATCCCGGATTAGAAACGCAGTTTTGCGCACGTGTGCACAGCGACGTCAGCACAAATAAAAATAGGACCAGGGTTTGCTTCATAAGGGAACGAAATAAATCGTAACGTAAATTTACCTATTTAATTGTACTACGTGTGCTTAATCTACTAAGCGCTCTCGCTGGCCGTATAGGCTGGCCCTCGTTTCGCTGATCTAGTGACTGTTTCGGAGTATTTTTTTCTAATAACTTTATCTCCTGGTTTTATGCTTTAAAAAAATTACGGGCCAAAGCGCTGAAATCGAAGATAAACGCCAGTCAATCTTGGCCTGACGATGAGTTAGTGAAAAAGGGGCCATTTTATGCCTCTTCTGAGATCAAAGAACGCATCCAAAATTGGAAATACGGGGCGCGTATAGCAACTCATTCTCCTAAGATTGTGTAATTTACCGAACTGAAATGATGACCGTAAAAGACATAACCGATACCCTGGAGCAGGTAGCCCCTGTGATGTACCAGGAGAGCTATGACAATAGTGGCCTGCAGGTGGGCGATGCCAGCGCCGAGGTAACCGGCGTGCTGCTGACCCTGGATGTGACCGAGGCTGTGGTAGATGAGGCAGTGGCCCGTAGCTGCAATATGATAGTGGCCCACCACCCGGTGATATTTGGCGGGCTGAAGCGCATAACCGGCTGCAACTATGTGGAGCGCGTGGTGCACAAGGCCATAAAGCATGATGTGGCCATATATGCCGCCCATACCAACCTGGACAATATGCACACCGGCGTGAATGCCAGAATAGCGCAAAAGCTGAATCTGGTAAATACCCGCATACTGGCGCCTAAAAATGATACGCTAAGCAAACTATTCACCTATGCCCCCCTCAGTGATGCGGACAGGGTGCGCGATGCCATGTTTGCCGCAGGTGCAGGCAGCATAGGTCATTATAAGGAATGCAGCTTCAACACTACCGGCAGCGGCAGTTTTCGTCCGGGTGACGGCACCAGGCCGGCCTATGGCGTGGCAGGTGGCCCACGCGAGTGGGTGGAAGAGGTGAAAATAGAGGTAATAGTGGAGAAACACCGCGAAGGTGCCGTGCTGAAAGCCCTGTTTGACGCCCACAGCTACGAAGAAGTGGCCTATGAACTGATACCCCTGCCCAACCCCAACCAGCAGATAGGCGCGGGTATGGTGGGCGACCTGGCCGAACCTATGGAGGAAAAAGCCTTCCTGGCCATGGTGAAGACAAACATGAAAACAGACTGCATACGACATACTGCCCTGGCAGGCAAACACATATCAAAAGTGGCGTTATGTGGCGGGTCGGGCAGCTTTTTGCTGCGGGATGCCCTGGCGGCAGGTGCAGATGTATTTATTACCGGCGATTTTAAATATCACCAGTTTTTTGATGCCGAGGACCGCATCATCATTGCCGATATAGGGCACTACGAGAGTGAACAATACACTACCGAAATATTTGCGGAGGTTTTACAGAAAAAATTTCCTAATTTTGCCATTCTTTTTTCAAAAGTATTAACCAATCCCGTAAAATATTTTTACTGATATGGCCAATGTTAAAGATTTTTCAGTTGAGGAAAAACTGATAGCCGTCCTTACATTACAAAAGATCGACTCTAAAATAGATGAGATCAGAACCCTGAAGGGCGAATTACCTATGGAGGTAAAAGACCTGGAAGACGAAATAGAAGGTTTGCAGACCCGCGTGAATAATATTGACGCTGAGATCAACACCATCAATGAGTTTGTAGAAGGCAAGACCAATGCCAAGAAAGAAGCTCAGGCACTGATAAAGAAATACGAGAAACAACAGGATAACGTAAAGAACAACCGTGAGTTTGAAGCCATCAACAAAGAAATGGAGATGCAGGAACTTGAGGTGAAGCTGAACGAAAAGCACATCAAGGACGCCAGCTTTGAGCTGCGCGACCGCACTGCCAGCCGCCTGAAGACAGAAGAAAAAATAAAGGACGTAGAAGAGTCGCTCGCAGCTAAGCGTGCTGAACTGGAAAAGATAAGCGTAGAAACAGATAAGGAAGAAAAAGCACTGGCTGAAAAGTCGGACGCTGCTAAAACCAAGGTTGATCCACGCCTGCTGACCGCTTACGAGCGTATCCGCACCAGCTACCGCAATGGCCTGGCAGTAGTGCCTATCATGCGCGATTCATGTGGTGGTTGCTTCAACGTGATACCTCCGCAACGCCAGAGTGAAATACGCCAGCACAAAAAGATCATCGTTTGTGAACATTGCGGCCGTATACTCGTTGATGTAGATATGGACAGCAAGGTGAAATAGTAATGAGTCTTTAGTAGCTCTAGTAGTTAGTCTAAAGTAGAAAGCTGTGATTTCAGCCTAAATATATTGAGTACAAATGGAGCCGCATGGCTCCATTTGTATCTGGAACAGGTGGTAAACCGGGTGTGCTTATTAGATATTTTCAAATTTAACAACCTTTTGTGTGTTCTTATTGAAAAAATCATTACATTTGCCACTCAGTTTTTAATCACGCATTAAAAAAGGAAAGAGTATGAGGGCAATAAACTGGATATTGAAAAGGAAAGTAATCATGGTTCTGCTGCTGGCGTTGATCATCACCGCTAATGCACAGGACGTGTCTTATATTTCCAAACACAAAACAATGGCTACTAACCTGTCTGAGCAGTATGGTATCCCTTACTCAGTGATATTGGCCGTGGCTATCGTAGAATCTTCATCAGGCCATGGCCCTGCTGCCAAGAGGCTCAATAATCACTTTGGTATCGTAGGCAAGAATCATCTGAAAGCAAAGGGCATCAAAACCCGTTACAAGCAGTATAGCGATGCCAGCGAATCTTATGCCGACTTCTGCAGAATGATCTCCCGCAAAGAGTTCTATGCTGACATGAAAGACAATACCGACCCTAAGGAATGGATCAGGGCACTGAGCCGCGCCGGCTATTCGGAGCAGCCACAGGTATGGGAAAAAAGAATATTGAATACTATCGCAACAAATAAGCTGTAATTAGCGTTAAGTTTGACGGCGGAATTTTTTTTCCACTTCTCTTATGAATTATAACAAGAATGTAGTCGTATTCACACTGGTGTTTACGATCATTCTACTAGGCTACTCCCTCTTTTCTGCCGTAACAGATAGTCACTTTTTCGGGCTCGAAAATATCAGCATTGTCAGCGATATACTGAAGAGCAAGAAGGACAGCACCGGTATAGCCACCACTGCTATGACACCGGGTAAGACTGACAGCACCACACCTGCCGGGCCATTACCCCCACGCTCGCTGGAACAATACAAACTATCGCACGCCATCACCGACTTTAGTACTGATGTGAACTACCCCGCTCTGGGCGCCATCATGCGCAAGCTCAGCACACTAAAAGAAGGCAAGAAGGGTAAGGTGCGCATAGCGTGGCTGGGTGATAGCTTTATAGAGGGCGACCAGCTCACCAAAACCGTGCGCAGGCAACTGCAGCAATACTTTGGCGGCACTGGCGTAGGGTTTGTACCCGTGACCTCTGTAACCAACGACGGATTCAGAACCACCCTGTCGCAAAACTGGACAGGAGAGTGGAAGGAGGAAAACTTTAAGGACAAGACACCTTCAGGGCCGCTGTACCTATCGGGACGGCTGTACCACACCACCAATGGCAACCTCCATATTAAAGACCTTACCCCAGGCAAAGACAGCACACAGAGACTGGAGAAAAGCCTGATCTGCGGGCAGGCGGGCACATTCAGCATAACGGTGAATGGACAGGTAAGGCAATATACTGCACCCAATAAGCTGAACCGCATAGTGCTGGACAGCAGCACCAGCCACTCAATAGATATTACCGTGCAGAACGATAAGCTGCCTGTTTACGGTATATCCATAGAGCCGCAGAGTGGAGTAGTGGTAGATAATTTCTCCTTCAGAGGTATATCGGGCGAGGAACTGGGCAAGCTGGATACCAGCTTTGTAAAGGCCATACAGGAGCAGAACAAGTATGACCTGGTGGTGCTGGAATATGGAGTGAATGTGCTGTACAGGCCTGATAATACCGACTTTGCCTGGCACAAAAGGAGCATGATGAAAGTGCTGGCACGACTGCATGCGGCCATGCCCAATACTGAGTTCCTCATCATCAGCACATCTGACCGCGGATTCAGGTATGCCGACGGGCCAAGGTCGGCAGTGGGTATCTATAACCTGGTGAAGACGCAGGCAGAGATGGCCTATGAGAACAATATGGCCTTCTTCAACATGTTCACCAGCATGGGCGGTGCGGGCACCATAGTGCGCTGGGCCGATAGCACACCGGTGATGGCTGGCCACGACTATGTGCACCCTAACGGCCGCGGCGCAGAGATACTGGGCAGTATGTTTTACGATGCCTTTGTCAATGATTATAACAAGGCTACTCATCAGCCATTGACTCCGGCAAAAGACATACCCGCCACAAAGCCAGCAGAGAAAATACAACCACCGGCACCACAGCCCGCAAAACCCGCAGCAGATAGCGGCGACTACTTCGTGACCGGCTACCACAGCATAGTAGACCGAAAAACCGGGCTGGAGTGGTATATAGCAGAAGACAAAGACTATACCTGGGCTGATGCCAAACAATGGGCCGAGCATCTGGCAGGCTGTAAAGGAAGATGGGGCATACCCGACATACAACAGGTGATGACCCTGTATACGAAGAGCGACTCGGCAGGAGAGGGGTACGTAAGGCAGGGAATCGTGTTCCCGGCTAAGATCAATCACCTGTTCCGCAGCATAGGGCATGGCTCGTGGGTATGGACCAACCAGGAAGTGAGTGATAGTGTGGCCTACTCTGTAAACCTGAACCAGGGCGTGAAAATACAATCGAAGAAAGACGCCGTAAGGTACCCTATCAGGGTTTTTGCTGTACGTAAGTGGGAACCTAAACATCAATAAAGACCAAGCTATTTTGAGCCTGACCATGAACATACCGGAGATAGACACTAATGCATTCCTGCATCAGTTCTTGTATGACCCCAGGAATCCGTTGCTGTTCAACAATGGTTTCTTTGTGTATTTCTTTGCTGTGTTCATCACCCTCTACTTCCTGTTCAGGAATAGCAGCATGATGCGCAGTTTTATCGTCAGTATTTTCTCCCTTTACTTTTTTTACAAGGCCAGTGGCTACTTTGTAGGCCTGGTGCTGGTATCGGCAGTAGGCGATTATGTGCTCTCTAACCTTATCTACCGGCAGAAGCATATAGCCGCCAGGAAGGCATTACTGGCACTGAGCATCATCCTGAATCTGGGTATGCTGTTCTACTTCAAGTACACCAACTTCTTTATCGCCTTCAGCAATCAGTTCTTCTCCACCCACGTCAACCCGCTGAACATCCTATTACCCGTAGGGATATCGTTCTACACCTTTGAGAACCTGAGCTATACCATAGATGTATACCGCGGTGAATTTGAACCTGAGAAAAAATTCCTTCATTACCTGCTGTTCCTATCCTTCTTTCCCAAGCTGATGATGGGACCAATAGTAAGGGCTAAGGATTTCATACCGCAGCTGCATAAACCATACACGGTTACCCAGTATGATTTTGCCAAGGGTTTTTACCTGATCGTATCCGGTCTGTTCAAAAAACTAGTGATATCAGACTACCTGACGCTGAACCTGGTGAACTACATCTTTGACGACCCATCGCGCCACACGGGCCTGGAATGCCTGATGGCCTTGTTTGCCTATGCCATAGTCATCTATTGCGACTTTAGCGGGTATAGCGATGTGGCTATAGGTGTGGCCAAATGGCTGGGTATCACCATACCGCCTAACTTTCTGTCGCCCTACCAGAGCAAGTCCATCACAGAGTTCTGGCGCAGGTGGCACATATCCTTATCCAGCTGGCTGAAGGACTACCTATACATCTTCTGGCTGGGTGGTAACAGAAAGGGGAAGTTCCGCACCTATCTGCATCTGTTCATCACTATGCTGCTGGGTGGTTTCTGGCATGGTGCCAACTGGACCTTTATCGCCTGGGGTGCTATGCACGGCGGTGCGCTGGCCGTGCACAAGGTATGGATGGACAGGGCCAAAGGTTTTATAGCCCGGTTTGACACCAATATCATTTATAACTTCTTTGCACAGCTGCTCACCTTCCTGTTCGTGTGCTTCTGCTGGATATTCTTCAAGTCGGTGAACTTCCGGATAGCGACAGATATGCTGCACCAGATATGGTATAACTTCTCGCTGAATGTGTGGGGAGAATTCTGGGATAACTATCACAATGTGATACTGCTGATGCTACTGGGCTATGTGCTGCACATGATACCGGATAACTTCCCTGAACGGGCTGTGGTGCGCTTGCAGAAGGCACCGCTGGTGGCGTATATAGGTATCTTCCTTGTTTTCCTGGTGGTGTATTCACAGTTTAAGTCGAGCACACCCGTGATGCCGATATACCTACAGTTTTAGGAGGAAGCCTCACCCCGGCCCTCTCCCTCGGAGAGGGAGGTGCTATGTGACTATGAACTACTTCTACCTTCTCTTCTTTGCGGCTCTGGCGTTGTCTTTGTAAGACATACCTCTCTTCCCGGCTGACTTTTTAGGGGCATCGGTTGATGATGGCTTGCCTGCATGTTTGCCTGCGGGCTTTGCAGCTTTAGAGGCTTTAGGTGGTTTACCTGCCGGTTTTCTATCGTCGGGCTTAGCGCCTTTGCCCGGCACCTTTCTGTCATCAGGTTTCGGGCCTCTACCTGCCGGTTTTCTGTCGTCAGGTTTTGAGCCTCTACCCTTTGGTGCATCATCTCGGCGGGCCGGCTTACTGGCTGTGCTGCCTGATGGGCGTCTCTTAGGTATGTATTGAACAGTTTTTTTTTCCTCCGGCTGTTCATCTACTAGGTACTCGTCTTCTCTCTTGGGTTTGCGCTGCGCGATGTCGGGCGTCTTACTGGACTCCTTCACCATGTCGTTGAGCTTATCCACCTCGGGGAGTGTCAGGTAGCGCCATTTGCCTACGGGCAGGTTCTCCAGCGATACATTCATGACCCTGACACGGGTGAGCTTTACTACTTTATACCCAAAGTGCTCGCACATGCGCCTGATCTGGCGGTTGAGGCCCTGGGTAAGAATGATGCGGAAGCGGCGGCTGCCCTCCTGCCTTACGAAGCACTTATTAGTAATGGTATCCAGTATGGGCACGCCACTGCTCATGTTCTTCACGAACTCGGGTGTCACTGCCTTGTCCACATTGACGATGTATTCCTTTTCGTGGTGGTTGCTGGCGCGCAGTATTTTATTAACGATATCGCCGTCATTGGTCAGGAAGATGAGGCCATCAGAGTCTTTATCCAGCCTGCCTATAGGGAAAATGCGCTTAGGGTGATTGATGAAGTAGATGATATTGGTGCGGTCCTTAACATCGGTGGTGGAGGTAACCCCAACCGGCTTATTGAGGGCTATATATATAGGTCTTTGTTTGGCCTTGGTGTTCAGGGGTTCGCCGTCTACAGCTACTACATCGCCGGGGTGTATACGGTGGCCGGGCAGTACCAGCTCATCATTTACCGTAACACGCGCCTGCTCTATGAGTTTATCTGCATCGCGGCGGGAACAAAAACCCGTGGAACTGATGAATTTATTGAGACTGATGAGATCTTTATCAATGTTGGCCATGGGGTAAAGGTACTTTGTTTTGTGAGAAGGAGGTCTTGCGGGCTTTCATAAAAAGAGGCGTAATTATAGTCAGCCGCACAACACATAAGAAAAGTATCCATAACTCCATCTTTTACTTATTAGTTAGCTTCCTTTTTAATAAGTTTGCACAATGAAAAGCCTGTGTACAAAGTATGTTACCCTGCTGATAGGTGTATTGCTTTTTATGAGCTGTAACCCTAAGAAACCGGTCACTGACATCAACAACGACGACCCTATCTACAACAGCGACCCAAGGTTGAAGGCCGTGACCGACCAGATAAAGAACAACCCTAAGAACGCAGACCTGTATGCGAAGCGTGGCATGATGATGGAGCAACTGAAAATGGACTCCCTTGCCATAAAAGACCTGAAGACAGCCATATCCATAGATAGCAACATCGCCGACTACTACAGCGCTATAGGCGAGATACTGTTTGAGCACAAAGACCTGAACGGATCGGTGGAATGGCTGAGAAAAGCGATAGTAAAAGACCCTACCAATCCGAAGGCACATTTGAAAATAGCCAAGATGTTCCTCTACAGCAAGGCCTACCCTAAAGCATTTGAAGAGATCAATGTAGTACTCAAGAGAGACGTATATAACCCTGAAGCCTACTTCCTGAAAGGAATGGTGTACAAGGATATGAAGGACACCGCTCATGCTATATCTACCTTTGAAACTGCAGTACAGGTGGCACCCGACTACAAAGATGCAGTTATTCAGCTCGGCCTGCTATACAGCGCTAAAAATGACCCGACCGCGATCAAATATCTGGACAATGCCTACCGTTTAGACAGTAGTGATGTGACACCCATATTTGCACGCGGTGTGTATTTCCAGAATCACAACCAGCTGGCAGAGGCCAAGCAAGAGTACAGGAGGTGCATGATCAAAAATACGCGCTACGTCGACGCCTACTTCAATATGGGGCTGATATTGATGCAGCAAGACTCGGTAGAAAAGGCATACCGCATGTATGACCTCGCTACCAAAGTGCAACCGGACAACCCAACTGCCTATTACGACAGAGGCGTATGCAACGAACGAATGAAGAAAATAAAAGAAGCAGTGATAGACTATAAACGTTCACTGGCGCTGGATACATCTTATGCAAGCCCTAAAATGGCGCTGAAGAATCTGGGGGTGAAATAATGTGGGAAGAGTGTGATGATAAGTGCACTCACTTAAGATGTGCTAATAAATTTAGAGGATAAAAGTTTCAGACAATTTAAAAAAAAACAATAATGGCCATTATCGCCCCTTCAATGCTCTCTGCCAACTTCCTGAGGTTGGAAGAAGAAATAGAAATGATCAATAAAAGCGAAGCTGACTGGTTTCACCTGGACGTAATGGATGGCCGCTTTGTGCCCAACATTACCTTTGGGATGCCCATCATAGCGCAGATGAAAAAGAAGGCCAGCAAGACCTTTGATGTGCACCTGATGATCGTAGAGCCGGAAAGATATGTAGAAGACTTTGCCAAGGCAGGCGCAGACATACTCACCGTGCATTACGAAGCCAGCACACACCTGCACCGCACCATACAAATGATCAAGGCGAATGGAATGAAGGCCGGCGTGGCGCTGAACCCGCATACACCAGTAAGCGTGCTGACCGATATTATAGGTGATCTGGACCTGGTACTGGTGATGAGCGTGAATCCCGGCTTTGGCGGACAAAAATTCATAGAGCAGACCTTGCACAAGGTACGCAGCCTGAAGCGCATGATCGCCGAAAATGAGGCAAAGACGCTCATAGAGATAGATGGCGGAGTGACACTGGATAATGCGCACACACTGATAAAGGACGGAGCTGATGCACTGGTAGCCGGCAATACCGTGTTTGGCGCACCAGACCCTACTGACATGATCAAAAGATTAAAAGCCGTAACAAAATAAAGTTAACGTAGGCCCGTTTAAGCAAGGTATGTATCGACAGCGACTATTATTACTGGTATTCTTATTGCTCTGCGCTGCCGGTGTACAGGCACAAAAAGCCAAAATAAACGGCGTGGTTCGTGATGCCGACGGCAAGCCCATAGAGCAGGCTGCCGTTGTAGATCAGGCCACAGGCCTCGGGGTATATACCAATGGTAAGGGATACTACATGTATGAAATAGCTGCAGACTCTCCCTTGACGATCGTAGTATTTGCACCGCAATACCAGATACTTAAAAAGAAGATACAGGTGGCCAGTGGTCAGATACGCAACCTTGACTTTACCCTCAAGAAACTGGCCAACGAACTGATAGAAGTTCAGGTAAAATCGCAACAGCGCTACACTCCCGGAATGGTGCAGGTAGACATATCGCGCATACCCTTTAACCCGGGCCCGCTTGGCGGGGTAGAAGGGGTGATCAAATCGCTGGTGGGGAGTAATAATGAGCTGACGGCACAGTACAGTGTGCGTGGTGGCAGCTTCGACGAAAACCTTGTCTATGTCAATGACTTCGAGATATACAGGCCATTCCTGGTAAGGGCAGGGCAGCAAGAGGGCCTGAGCTTCATCAACAGCGACCTTGTATCTAATGTCAATTTCTCGGTAGGTGGCTTTCAGGCCCAGTATGGCGATAAGATGAGCAGCGTACTCGATGTATCTTACAAACGCCCTACTCACTTTGAAGGATCTGTAATGACCAGCCTGCTGGGTGCTAACCTCCATTTGGAGGGTGCATCTAAAAATCAGAAATTCACCTACTTGTTTGGTGCACGCCAAAAGAGCAACCAATACCTGCTGCAGTCGCAACCTACCAAGGGTGTATATAACCCATCATTCAGCGACCTGCAGGCACTCGTCACTTACCGCATCAACAGCAAGTGGGAGCTGGAGGCCATAGCTAACTATGCGCGCAACAGGTTTACCTTCTTCCCCGAGACACAGGTGAGCAGCTTCGGTGTGCTGAACCAGGCCTATCAGCTGGATGTATTTTACAGTGGCGCCGAATACGATCAGTTCGATTCTCGCTTCGGTGGCATATCAGCTACTTATCACCTGGACTCTTCTAAACTGAAATTAAAATTCCTTGCTTCCGGCTTTCAGACCAATGAGTACGAGACCTACGATATTAGCGGAGAATACCTGTTTGGTGAGCTGCAAACCGACCAGAGCAAAGCTAACTTTGGACAGATAAAAACATACCTGGGTACAGGGTTGATACAGGATTTTGCACGTAACTATCTGAATGTGAATGTAGGAGATGTCGGTTTCCGCGGCTCTTATGATGCCAAGCGCAATTTCATACAGTTTGGCGCGAATGGAACTGTTACTAATATTAATGACCAGCTGCATGAGTGGGAGCGGAGGGATTCATCGGCATTCAACCAGCCCTATGACCCTAACGCATTGGTAATGCATTATTTCTACAACTCCTCTGCCAATTTCAACTATGTCCGTGTGAGCGGCTTTGTGCAGGACAATATCCGTTTCGACTCAGCCAATAAATTATCAGCATCAGTAGGTGTGCGGTTCAACTACAGCTTCCTGAACAATGAAATGCTGGTGAGCCCACGACTGCAGATGGCCTATAAGCCGGAAAGCAGTAAGGACATCATCTTCAAGTTTGCTACGGGTCTGTATCAGCAGCCACCGTTCTACAGGGAGATGCGTGACTTTAGCGGCGGAGTGAACAAAGACCTGAAAGCACAAAAATCTTTCCAGTTAGTGGGCGGGGCTGATTATAAATTCCCTGTGAGCGGACGCAAGTACCGCATAACCGCCGAGGCATACTATAAGAACCTGTGGGATATGGACCCCTATATCTATGACAATGTACGCATCAGGTACACCGGCAAGAATGATGCCATAGGCCACATATATGGCGGTGAGGTGCGCTTGTATGGCGACCTGGTAAAGGATGCCACCTCATGGATAAGCATAGGTGTAATGAAGGGCGAGCAAAAGATAACAGACAGTGCCGGACTGCCGGGGTATAACGGTTACTTCCCGCTGCCTAGCGATCAACGGTTTATGCTGGGTATGTACTTCGAAGATTACCTGCCGCGCAACAAAAACTTTAAGGTGCACCTGAACCTTATGTACTCTACCGGCCTGCCGGTGGGCGCACCGGGCGAGCACCTGTACCAGAACACGATACGCCTGCCCGACTATAAACGCGCAGATATAGGCTTCTCTGCCCTTTTACTCGATGGTGCACGCAGAACCCACCCGGCACACAGCTATTTCAACAATATCAAGAGTATATGGGCCAGCCTGGAAATATTTAACCTGCTGAGCATACAAAATACCCTGTCATATACATGGATACAGGACCAGAGCAGCGAGAAAACTTTTGCGGTGCCTAACAGGCTCACTTCTCGTCTTTTGAATGTAAAAGTGCTGTTCAACTTCTAAATAAGGAAAGTCTATATCTTTTGAATCTCTTGCCTGCAAAGGGATTGAAGGAAATAAAGAAAATTTTTAACAAAAAGATTTTGTTGAAAAGAGGATATTCCTATCTTTGCGCTCCCTTACCGATAGGAACAGGGACGATAGTTCTTCTTTTTTTGATTTCGTAGCTCAGTTGGTAGAGCATCCCGTTTTTAACGGGAGGGTCTTGAGTTCGAATCACAAACTATATTTGTTCTTTAAATTATTGATTTCGTAGCTCAGTTGGTAGAGCATCCCGTTTTTAACGGGAGGGTCTTGAGTTCGAATCACAAATGATATTTGTTCTTTAAATTATTGATTTCGTAGCTCAGTTGGTAGAGCATCCCGTTTTTAACGGGAGGGTCTTGAGTTCGAATCA